>Ga0302191_10000599_pt1 | contig 23191 bp, 22 predicted proteins | sample II_Bog_E3_1_FD_198775 | JGI IMG/M metagenome (GOLD analysis project Ga0302191, IMG submission 198775) | Peat permafrost microbial communities from Stordalen Mire near Abisko, Sweden - II_Bog_E3_1 | ecosystem: Environmental > Terrestrial > Soil > Wetlands > Peat | place: Sweden: Abisko...
TGAAAAAATTAAAAAAAATTTTGAAAAGTGTCAAAAAGTGATAAAAAGCGCATTTTTCAAAAAGTGTAAAAATAAAAAAGTACTAAAATCGGAAAATTTTTATTTTATTTTATACCAAAAAGGAAATAAAAATAAATTATAAAAAAGTAAAGTTAATTTTATAATTGAAAAAAGATGAAAAGTGAAAGTAAAAAATTAATCACTTAGTATCTTTCAGGAATTTCTCACGCATTGTGTTTTCCCACGGTCGGAAAAAATAATAAAAGATAATAAAAAAATAAGGAAAAAGTTGCAAAGTGAATAATAGTAATTATACACTTAGTATCCTTTTACATTTTTTCCGAAAAAAAATAACTAAATAGTATAAATAAAAAATAATTTTTACATAGTTAAAATTAAATTTACATAAAGTTAATTTTTAAAAATAAAAATAAAAAAGAAAACAAAGAAATAAAAAGAAAAAACAAAAATAAATCAATCAAAACAAAATTTACATAATAAAATGATTTCAGAAAATTATTTTCAAATTACTTCAAACATTAATTACTATGAAATAATTTTAGAAGAAATAAAATGTGATCAAAGATTTTTATCTTTTGATAATTCTTATTCAAGAAAACAAGCATTAAAAAGTGTTTTAGATGATATTGAAAAAATACAAAAATTAATTAAAGATCTTTATTTTTTAAGAGATTTAATTTTAAAAGTTGAAAAATCACAACAAAAAATAAAAAGACTTTGTAATAAAATAATTTGTACTAATTAATAAAAACAAACAAAAAAATTAGATGGATCCAATTGAAGTCTTTGACGAAATAAGAGATGGTGCTATAGATGTTCCACTTAGGTTTATAGAAGATCAAGATAATATGCATGACTTAGTTATAAACAGAGTTTATTTTGAATGGAGAGAATTTGCAATTAGACAACTTATTACTGTAGAAAATGCAAATGATTATACAGAGTATTTAGATGTTGCTACAATGAATTTTGATCCTGATGTACTTGTTAATCAACCAGAAGAAAATAAAGTAATGCCACCACCACCACCGTTTACACTTTCTGTTTCTCTTGATGAAGAAGGAGCTGACATTGCACTTGGTTATTCTGAAAGAAAATTAGCAGAACAAACAGCACAAAATGCAGCACTTAATGTAGGAATGGCTCCTGCAGATGCATTTGGTGTTAGACCTATTTATGATGGACAAAATAATGATAAATTTTTAAGATATTCCCAATTCTTTTTTTTAGGAATAAGAAAATATCTTGCTTATATTAGAGTAATGCGTTTTCCATTTCAAGTATATTTTGGAGATGATGGTAGATTTTATATTAGAAATCCAATGGAAGATACAAACTTTGGTTTTCCAGTTGTTATTTATGCAGCAATTATATTTTGTGCAATTCAAGTTGGTAGAAAATTCGCTATTAATTCTGCACTTACACCAGGAGAAAGATTAGTTACTTTGCAAGATAGTCCTTTAACAAGATATTCATTAAATAATTTAAGAAATAATGGACAAATTGTTTATAGAAGAATACCAGAAGAGTTAAAAAATATAAACACAGGCCTTTATGATTATATTTCTTTTATCTCAGGACTTCAAGGAATTAGAAGATTTATTCGTAATAGACCATTACAAGGAAATGCTTTTGTTACAAGAAAATTAGAAGCAATTTTAACAGCTGTTACTGGCATACAAACACAATTAAATTATATTTGGGGAACAGGCAACTTTAACTTAATTTATGTTCCAGAAGGCTTTATTCCTTCAGAACTTCCAAACTTTTTAAATTATGGAGATCTAATTAGAAATTATATTGGACCAATTCCAGATGTTGGAGCAGTGTTAAATCCAAAAATAATTGCTGATTTTTTTGAAACAGAGAGAGCAAATGCTAATGATTTTCAACAAAACAGATTTTTCAATGTTCGACAAATGTTTTTTAGGTATGCTTTAACAGGAATAGGTCATATTTTTAATAACGATGGAGTAAACACTCTTAATCAATGGGCAGAACATTTTTTTAATAATAATGAAAACATTTACGATTATTTTGATGCAAGACAACAAATTACTGAAGGAGTTCTTGAAAACTTTGCAGTAGGTGCTCAAGGAACAATTAATGAAGGAAATACTTATTTTCGTGAATATGTTAATAATGCAGAAGGTGCATGGATGTTAATGTGTGATGCAATTGCACTTGAAGAACAAATTGATTTTCTTTTTACAATGACAATGAGAACATTTTTCTTCATGGTTAGAACAGAAGAAATATTTTTACCCAATTCACATAGAGAATTTATGGATTTATTTATGACAAGGCTTCAAAGTATTTCTTTTACTTTTGAAAATTCTGTTTATAATTATGGAGGAAACCAAGTCCCAGCAGGCGTTGGAGTTAGACCAAACTTTGAATATATTCATAATGTTCCATTTGATTATCGTAATAATTTTGAAAATGGTGGAATATGGCCTGCTAATTTTTACACTTATGTTATTGGAGGTATTGAACATTGTATGGATGAGCTTTGTGAATATTATCAAGGTTTCATGGGTTCACTTGTTTATGAGGTTAGAGCAGTTAGGATACAATTCAATTTTTTGATTAATCCAGAAGGTGGATGTGATATGAATGAAGGAAATAAATATAGAATAATTAATGGAAGAAAATGTCACACTTACAGAGTTAGAAATAACAATTGTTTTTTTAGAGCAGTTGAAGTTGCTTATGAACAATCAACAAGAAAAAATATGACACTAACAGTAATGAATAAATTTCGAAATGATGCTAATATTACAAAAGACTCATTAATTTCTTTTGCACATATAGAAAGAATGAATTTACCATTTATTGTTGTTATTGTTGACGAACAAAGAAATGTACTTGCAAGATTAGCAGGAATAAATGAACCAAGAGCAAGTGTTGAAGTTGTTTACAAAGATTTTCATTATTATCTTCCAGTTCCTGATCAAGTGTTCTGTCCTCATTGTTGCAAAACGCATACACCAAGAGTTTGTAACTCTAATCATGGTTCATATAAAAAAGGAGAATTGAAAAATCTCATTACTTTTTCAAAAAAGAAATTTGAAAACAAAAAATTAGATCAAGTTTTTATAATTGCAGATATAGAAACTTTTCCAATTGATAATACTCATACTCCATACGCATTAGGAATACTTGATACAGAAGGACAATATCATATGTATAAAGGAAAACAATGTATTAGACAAGCAATGGTTGATATTATTTCAAAAGCTCCCAACTCTCATGTCATTTTTCATAATGGTTCTGGTTATGATAATATTTTAATGCTTAACACTTTTCTTTCTACTTATGATATGGAAGAAGCATATGTTTCAGATATTATTTACAGAAATGGCAAATTAATGGGAATGGCTTTTAATTTTATTACATTTGATAGTGAAGGTAATCGAAGCGGATTTAGAAAAATTATTTTTTGGGATTCGCTTTTGCATCTTTTTGCTTCTTTAGATAACTTATGCAAGCAATTTAAAGTACCGGATACAATATCAAAAGGAAGTTTTGATCATAAAAAAATAAAAAGTTGGGAAGATGTTGAAACACATGAAAATGAGTGGAAACCTTATTTACAAAATGATGTACTTTCACTTGAATTCATTGTAAAAGCATATATCAAAATGTGTAAAGAAGAAATTGGAGTAAATCCTTTAAACTTTGTTACTCTTTCTTCACTTTCAAATATGTTGATTCAAAAAAATTTTGTTGACCTTAAAGCAAAGATTTATACATCTGCAGATCAACCTTTGATAGAAAATTTTATGAGAGCAGCTGTTTATGGAGGAAGAACAATTCCTATAAAACAAAACTTTGATTCAAAGGGTGCTGATGATTATTTAACTCCACTGGACGTTGCTTCACTTTATCCTGCTGCAATGGAAACTGGAAAATTTTTTGTAGGTCTTCCAAAGTTTGTAGATACTGGTGATGCAATTGAAGGATTACAAATGGATTTTAATGAAGGCGTAAAACTTCCACCAGGAATTTATAAAGTACATTGGCATCCTCCAAAATATGAATTACGATACCCTATTCCTTTCTTACCATCAAAAGTCAATGGAAGTTTACTTTGGCAATATAAATCACATATTGGAAATTACTCAAATTATATGATTGAATATGCGAAAACATTGGGTTACACATTTGATTTTATTAGTTGTCTTATATGGCCTGATACTAACGGTGATTTATTCAAAAAAACAAATAAAATTTGGCAAACCCTTAAAAATAAAGCAACATTAACTGGAGATGCAGCGTTAAGATATTTTGCAAAACTTGGAAATAACTCAGGATATGGAAAACAAATTGAAAGAAAAGAATTTTGCAAATATACAGAAATGACTGCTCAAAGAGCAAGAGAATACATACAGTCGCTTCCTTTGGATAAAAAAGCAAGTATTTTTTCTTCTGCTTCAGTAGACGATCCAGATGCAATAGTTAAAGACAATGTTATTGTTTGTGAGTACTATGTCGAAAAATATGATTTTATTGGTTCACCTTGTCATTTGGGAGTTGTGATTTTAGACAGAAGTAAAATAATTATGTATGATTATTTTCTTAGAAGTATGAAACCATTTGGTACAATGTCAATAAAAGAATGTTATGATTTTGCACCTTATTACTCTGACACAGATTCAATATGGATACATAAAAAATTTTTACACTTGTATGTAGATGTTCTTGGTAAAGCAATGGGTTGTTTGGATTTTGATATTGGAGAAGATTTTAAAGTTACGTATGCAAGATTTATGGCGCCAAAAACATATTTTTATGAAGCGGTGGATTCCAAAGGAACTGTAATACAAAAAAAGAAAACAAAAGGATTTCCAGGTGCTGCTATTACTTATGAAAGATTGAAAACACTTTTAATTAACAATGGTTCTGCTGAAAGTAAAGTAACATGGGATGGAATAAGAAGAGATACTTTTCAAAGAACAAGACGAGGAACTCCATTACAATTGAAAAATGTTATTTTCGAGAGAGTCATTGACTTCAAGTGCTTCAAAAAGACACAAATTACTGAACTGGATGGACAAATTTATTTCATTAACTTTAATGAATTTGAATATTAAAAGAGTTGTTTCTTAAAAAAATTAATAAAGTACTTTACAAAAACAAATAATTTCTTTTTTAAAAAAATGTCTACAGCACTTATACAAATGGCCCAAAAGGCCTTTTGTTTGTCAACAAAAGTAAAATATGTTAACTTGAATCAATCAGTAGTTACTGCAAGAAACAGAGTCTACATTACTCCACAAAATTCTGAAGGTCCATTTACTCCTTCACAAAAAATTGTTTTTCAATGGCCTGCAAACTCCTTCATGGATCCACAAACAATTCGTTTTGAATTTACTCCAGTATTTTCGGGCAGTGGTTCTCTAAATGGTTTAGGTTTTGCTAATACAGCTGTAGATTGGATTAGAAGAATTACTTTAAAATCTGGTTCTGTAGAAATTTTAGATATTGATAATTACAATGCATGGGTTGCTTTTCAATATAAATCGGTAGTACCATGGACTTATTCTTGTACTTCTGGTTCTATTTTAGATCAATTTAATACTCAACCATATGCATCTACTACACAATTTGGTGGTGCAATTATTACTGGAGCACTTCCACAAACTGTTGCAAATAAATCAGGTGTTTACGCTACTCATACATTTATGAATGGTATTTTTCAAGTCTTACAATATTTACCTCTTTCTTTGATTAACAACTTACAATTGGAAATTTATTTGGATACTGCAAATAATGCTTTAATGAGAACTGGTTCCAGTTCTTCTGAAAGTTATACTATTTCAAATTTGAGAATTTATTATGATCAAATTAATTTCACACCAGAATTTGCTCAAGGAATTACCAATCAAGTAAAAACACAATCATTGTATATTCCATTTTACCAAATTAGATGCCACGAAAAAACAATGCCTTTGAATACACAAAATGTAACTTTCCAAATAGCAGAAAAAGTTTCATCTTTGAACCAAGTGTTTTGTATTCCTACACCGGCAAATGCACAAGGTGATATTACTCAAAATACAATTGGACAATTCAATCCCAAATTTACATGGGTGCAACATCAATTCCGTTTAAATTCAATTTACTTTCCTACTTACCCCATATCTTCAATTACTGAAATGATGCAGCATAACTTTTTAGCAACAAACCAATATGGAGACATTGAATCTGGTGGTTTGTTAACACCATTTAACATGTCTACTTTAACTGCTTCTAACCTAAATGATCCCTGGTTATGTGAATTTTATGCATTTGATTTTGAAAGAGAAAAATGTCCTTCACTTGTTTCAGGATACAATACTGACAAGGGATCTACAGACATTGAATTTATTCTTCAAGTTACAAACAACAATACTACAAGTGGATTTACTAATAATTCTGATAAAAGATTTATGTGTTTTACTCTATTTGATTCTACTCTTTCAGTCAATGCTGATGGTACTGTAACCACAATGAGATAATATCAATTTTTTTAATTGTTTAAATAAAAAGAAAAGAAAATATTTTATTTTATTTTTTTGTTTGAAAAATCTTTATAAAAATGTCTGTTACAAATATTGCTGTTGGACCAAGTACTGACGAAATCTCAGATACAATCTACGTAAATTATGGTGCATTACAACAGGCCTTATTTGATTCTTTTGTGCAATATCTTTGTTCTCTTTCTCCTAACTTTAATAACTGTGTTGTTGGTGATCCTACTGGTAAATATACTTGGACCATCTACGGACCTGGACCCATCCAATACCAAGCTCCTCCACCTAATCCTAGCCCTTACGCTCCTCAACCTATTCCTCACTCTACTACTCTTAATCCCACTATGATCACTTCAATGATGTCCAGTAATAATTGGATTCCAGATTTCAATAATTTATTAATTTCAATGTATGATGGAAAAACATATAAATTCACTCAAGGAGGTGTACCAAGTCAATAAAATATTTAAAAAAAAAATCTTTTTTCTTTTTTAAAAAATGTTAATCAAACACGGTATTTTAGAAAATAATGTTTCTCAGTCAGAATTTTATTTAAATTCAGGAATATACCCAACTAATCCAAGCGCAACTTTTAATGGATGGACAATGTACAGTGATAGTGAAAGAGGAGTTGTATTTAGATTTCAACCTCATGATCAATTTAATTGGCAAAGAATATCTTTAGATGCTTTTCAACTTCCAACAAAACCAATGACTATTGGTTACTTGGGAGTAATTGAAATTACTTTAGAAAATCAAATTGGTGGACAACCAATTTCAACTTTAATTAATACTATTACTTTAAATTTTAATGTAGATGCAAGTATTTTTAATGATTCTCTTGAATTAATTGAATGGATAAATGATAGAATTTTAGACGCATTTGATAATGAACAACAAGCAACATATGGTGAAGCAGTACCAGTACCAGATGCATGGGTATGGTATAGATTAAGACCTTATTGGGGTCCCAGTGGAAATTTATGTATTGCAAATAGAAATACTAATATAAATGTTAGATTTACATTTCGTCCAGGTGCATATGCACCGAATGTAAACGCTACTTTTTGGCAAAATCAATATGGGTGGTATCGAGCACTTGGATTACCTACAGTAAATGGTTCACAAAATATTACTCAATTATTAATAGAACATCAATCAACATACTCTTCACCTTTGGTACCAATACTTTTGAGTAATCCCACAATTAATGTTCATTGTAGAAGAATTCAAAGCGATACAAGTGATAAACAATTTACAAGAAATATGCATGACAAAAGTAGTGATTTAGTTTCTGTTTTATCATTAACACAAAATGAGTCTAATGATGCTAGAAAATTAAATGCAAAACATGATTTATATGTCACTGCAGTACCCAAACAACCAGTTTTTATGGAAGTTAGAAATAGAACTCAATTTTGTTGTACAATGAATTTAGAGTTTTGGTATACTTATGGAAAAGAACAAATTCCTCTTTATCAAGTTTACAATGGGGCATACAATGTTGGAGATAACCCAGCGGATTCTATAATTACTTTATATGTTATTGGACCATTTACTATTACCCAAAATATGGGTAATTTATATTGGAGAGCACCAAATTATACATCTGCTTATCCTACTGATGGTATATACAGATCGAGTTCAGGATGGCAATATATTGGAAATTCAAATTCTGATACTTATTTAAGCACTTTAGCACAAAATTCACCAAAAGTATGGTTCTCAGTTGATAGTTGTGATTGTCCTACAGATTATGATAAAGTTGGAGTTGTTAGTTTAGCAAAAAGAAATAAAAAATAAAAAAATTTTTTTTATGTTTCATCTCTACGATGACGTTTATTATTTCTTCGAAAATATTTAATAAAGAATACAAAAAGACAAGAATACATCTTGATTTATTTTTTTGTTTGATAGCGGTAAAGAGGGTTAATGGTGGGTCCTATGTCTGTGATGTCTAACGACTGCAACCCCTGCGTGATGATGTCTTTTTCTTCCTCTTTTTCTTCCACGTCTTGCCATTTAATAATAATTTGTTGTTTAATAAGAGCTCTTTTAACTCGGTTGTTAAAAGTCCAAATTTTCAAAAAAAGTTAAATTTAAAGAAATAATTTATGTTTGAAGTGTTTTTATTGTTTTTGTACAAAATCAATTGAAATCATTTTATTTATGTTTTATTCCAGCTAAACGAACACTTCCTGAATGAGCAACTGGAGCAGACTTTTTTCTTGCTCTTAAAGCAGCCATAGCAACATGTGCTTCGTGAGAACCTTTAATAAGTTGTTTTCCACTTCTTGGTCTTTTAGGTCGTTTAGCAAATTCCTCTCTTACTGCTTCTCGGTTGCCTTTATGGCTTTCTCGACATTTTGTTATACATCCTGCTAAACTGTGTTTATGAAACTGTCTTACTTGACCTCGATTTCCAGGATTATAAACTTTTGCCATTTTTTTTTTTTTTATTTTTAACAAAAAAGTTAATGAGAAAATAAACAGAAAATTATTTTTTATGTATTTTTATTATTTTTATTGAAACAAGTTAACGAGCAACATCAATTGAACCATTACTCAAGATTCTCAAAGTAGAGTTAAACAAAGTAAAAATATTTAAAACAATTGAAGAAGTATTTGCATTGTTGAGTCCAATTGTAAATTTAATATCAGATTGTGTTAATGTTGAGTTATAACCAGTAGTTAATTCAGGACAATTTTCTCTGTCAAAATCATAACCAATCCATTGATTCATTACGCTTTCTTCGGGCCAAAAACGATTTGTAGTTTGAATACCTCTCAAAAAATAACTAGAAGTAGGGGGAGCAAAGCCAAAAATTCTAAAAGAATCAAGCCCTCCAGGTTTTCTAGTATAAAAAGTTCCGCATGCAATCATTCTTTGAATATAAAATTCATTGGGAGTAGTAATAGGGTAAGTAGGATGAAAAAGACCGTTAATTTGAAATTGTAAAAAGTTGGGTTGAACAAAGGAAGGCCATACATTATTTGAAAAACTAAATCTTTGTAATGTGTTTTCACCTGGAGAAAGTATTCCAGTTGGAGGTTTAGTGACATTATAATCATCAATAAGTTGTGGTAAAATGAAAACAGATTTAAGTGAAGCTACTTTTTCTGAAATTTTACCAACATAAGTTGTTGCATTTGGAGGAATATTTTGAATGTGATTTCTTATTTGTAAAAATGGAATATAAAGAGCGTTATTTTCAACCATTTTTCTAACACTTTCTTCTAATGCTGGTAATAAAGTAACAGTAGAATAATAAATTCTACACTTACTTAAAGTTGCAGTGGCTCCCACAGTGCAAGCAGCTCCAAAATTAGTAGTATATGTTTGAATGTATCTGTAATCATTATCTAAATAAAGATCCATTTGAAAATTACCAACAAGATGCGCGGGAAAGTATTTTTGAACATTTAAAAATCCAATAGCAAATCTATGTTCTCTTTGTCTGCTTGTATTTGGTATATTCCATGTAGGGTCCAATGCATTAACACTGCTTCCTCCAGGACCTGCTAATTGTGCAATGTTTAACATAGACTGAGTAGCAGCAACATTATATGTTTGATCTGGTTGACCTAAAAATTGAGTAAGTGAATTTTGATGAAATTGTTGTCCTTCAAGACATGCTTGTTGAAATTGTCCACATTCTGCTGGCACATTATTTAATTGTAACCATGCACACCAAGAGTTATAATTGTCTACATCCACTACAACTGTACTTCCAATTCTAATAACTAATCTTCTAAATGCTTGTTCAATACCACCTGTAGCAGTAACACACCAATATGGCATAGTATCACCTGAAACTGTTGCTGTATTTCTTGTTAGTGTAATTGCACCTTCAAATCTCAAAGTACTCCAGTCAACAAAACCTTTTGGTTGGAAACGAAAAGTAATTCTACTTCCATTCCCATAAGGGCCTTCTCCAGTAATAGGTTGATAAAATTCTTCTTCTGTTTTCACAACAGCAGAATCAGCTAATTGCACATAAGTAGATTTGTCAGAAAGACAATATTGTTCACTAGAAACATCAAGTAAAGAATTCAAAACCATTTTTTCAAAATTTTTTTATTTTTATTTTTTTATTTAATAAGGTACAGGAATAAAAGGTGATTGATTTATACTTAATCCGTTATTATTAATGAAACCAAAAGCTCCTTTTGTACTATTAATAACTGGTCCTAAGTTTCTAGCAGACCAATCTGCAGAATATAATTGTAAAGATTGTGGTGACATTGCTGCAGGCATTTCATCTTCAATTACACCTCCTTGTAATGTTTTTGATGCTCTTGCACCTTCATTAGTAAATAAACTTCCAAAGTTTTTAATTCCAGGTGGCAATGGTGCACGATTTCCTCTTGCTTCTGGTAATACTACTTGTGTATTTTCACTTGCTTCATGACTTGGCAAAGTAGCAGTATTCATTTTGTCTGATAAACTATCTGCAATATTTCCAACAATTTTTGCACCTTCTTTAATTGCTGTTTTAATTGGTGTCAATCCTGGAATCATCATTTCAAATGGAGCCATAAGTGTTTGTCCGATATCACTGTCTAAAAAACCAGTAATACCTTTAGCAGCAGTTCCTATAAATTCTGTAAATTTAGAAAAAGGTCTTGGTTTTCGCATTGCGCGACCTGCTTTTGGGTTAAACATTTTTTTTTTATTAACGTTTTCTTTACAAAATAATATTATTTTTTAAATTTTCCTAGTATTAGATGGAATATAAGCAAAGTCCTTTTTTATATTGACATTGTCTACAGGTTTTCCAGCGGATGATACATATCCAGGTGCTGGAGTATTTCCTCTTCCTTTTGATGCGCAAGATCTACAAGACATTTGGATTATATATATCTAAGAAGTCGTCAACAGCTTCTTTTCTATTGTGTAGCGTTAAAAGTTCTTCTTTACTTAACCATTTTGAATAAATATTGTCTTCCAATTCAGATTGATTTGTTGAGTGTAATTGGGGAATATACTTGTGAACAAAAGGTAAATTTGAGTATTTATAATTTTCATTTAAAACTTCATTATCATCGTATTCTTTTTTAACTTTATCAAATACTTTGACATGTGTATCATACTTTTTATGATCATGTTCATATTTATCGTAAGGGCCATTAATTAAAAATCTTGAAAGTCCATCTACAAAAAACTTATCATTTTCGTAATTATCTACAAATGTTCTCACATAATTTCTTAAAAATGTTTCATCAATTGTTTTTAATTTATCTGGTGTGATTAGTAAATGTAATTCTGGATTATTTCTATCCCAGTCTTCTAAAGAAATATCATCAACATAACCTGACTTATAACTTGTATCTACCCATTTTTCAATAAAATATCTTCTACTTTCTAAAAATTCATTCATATGTTTCTTTTTAATGCCTAAAAGACTTTTTGTTTGTTCTTCTTCCTTCATTTCTTTTTTTGTTTTAGAATCATTTTCTTTTTTTACAGGTTCTTGAGTTTCTAGTTTTGTTTTTTTATTTTCTTGTACTACTACATTATTTTCTTGTTTTCTTTTAAGTGGTAAAAGTCTTTGTTTTTCAGATGTTGTTGCTATTAGAAAAGTATTTAAGTTTTTTCTAAATTTTGTATTTTTATTCACATTAAAATTTTGTATGTATAAAAAATTATGTTTTGATTTTTCTCCTCCTTCAAAACAACAATTATACATTGCTCTTGCTTCAGGCAAAGAAACAGTCCCTTTGAATTCTAAAAGTGCTCTTTTTAATCTTTCTGTGTTGGGAATAAAATAAAGACAAATATCTGTTAAATTTGCTCTCACTATTGTACTAACAACTCCTTCCAAATATTGTGCAGCAATAATAAGAGAAATATTATATTTTCTTCCTCTTGTTGCTAACATGTCTAAAATTGTAAACATTCTACTACTTAATTCTTTTGTTCCTACATTGTCATCCACAATAAATAAACATGGAGGTAAAATACCATCAGAACTTTTATTCAGATTTTCTGGTCTTGCTAAATGATTTTCTACAAAAGTCTTTTTTTCATCAATAATTCTTTTTGTGAAAAGAGGATCATAATCTAAACAAATATATTTTGGATCCACTAATAAATTTTTATCGTAGATGGGATCTTCATTCCAAGTGGGAATAAAATAATATACTTCATCAAATCGTCCATATAATAAATCTTTATTTTTCAACATATTAATCCATGTTGTACTTTTACCACTCCTAGAAGGGCCTAAAAATAAAGAACAAAAAGGAATAGTAAATGCTAATGGTTTCTCTTCTTTATTTTCATTTACATAACCATCATCTAATTTTACTATGTCAATACAATCATATTTTCTTTCTTCTACATCAACTTTAGTATTTTTTAATCCTTCTAAATTTGTATTCATTTATGAGTGTCTTCAATTAACTGCTTTGCAGCAGCAATATAATCTACTGGGTTCGTCTTTCTTGATTTCGCTCTTATATCCTTTCTTCCTTTTGCTAATGAAACATTGATCTTCTCGTCCTCTGGTTCGCTATCACTTTCTTTTTCTTCTTCTTCACTCTCGCTTGTGCCTTCTAGTTTTTTCTTTTTTCTTTCTAATTTGGACACTTTTCTTTGCATATCTTCTAACATACGTTTTTGTTCTTTTTTTTCTGTTTCTTCTTTTTCTTTTACTTTCTTTTCATAATCTTCTTTTAAAATTTGATACTTTAATTGGTAATAACTATGCATAGAACTGAGATCTGTTTGTTCATTTCTTCGAAAAGGAAAATTTGACATTTTTTTTATTTTTTTTATTTTATTTTTTATTTTACAAATTCTTATATACTTATTTTTTTCTTCTTCTTTCAGTTTCTGTTCTCTCTGAACGAAATGTTTTGTTTGTACGACCAAAAACTAAAGATTTTGGTTTAGACAAAGGACGCTGTTCCATTTCTACTTCTGGTACCCCTTCAAATTCTAATGCCTCTTGGGGAGTTATTTGTACTCCAGGTAATTCACGTTGTGTAGTTACACGATTCTTTTTACTTGCTTTATAGGTTCTCTCTAATGGAACTTCAATATCTTCATCAATTGCTCTTCTTAATCCTATTACAGGAACTGGTTCCATTCTTTCTGATCTTTCTTGCGCACTTTGATATTCTTCTTGTATTCTTCTTTGTATTACTGACTCTGCAACAATATCACTAAAAACATTCATATACTTACTTGCCATTTCTTGGGGCAATTGTTCAATTACTTTGAATGATTTTGTTTTTGCTCTATCTCTCATTCTAATTTTTTTTGCTTCAATTCTCATGAGTGCTTCTAAAACAGGTGACTTTTTCATTTGTTCTATATTTTTAATTACTAAAACAGTTAATTCTTCAACACTTAATGATTCTAATGTCGATGCTGTTTCTTCATCCATTACAAATTCTTTTGCTTTTCGTTCTCCAGAAATACCAGGTTTTGTTGCATCCAGTTCTGCTTGAGTAGCATTAACAATTGACATTGCCCCTTTAATAATATTAGATGCATTATCCATAAATTTTTGTGCAGGAATACCACTAATATCAGTTAATTGTTGTTCTTGTTCTGAAATTTCAATTAACATTTGAAAATATCTTTGTGCTTGCCTTGAAAATTCCATACTTGCTGAAGAAATAGATAAAATTTGTGCGTATGTTTTTGTATTTTGAATTGCTTCAGTAAATTGAGTATCATTTAAATCAATATATGTATCATTATGTTTAGTACCAATAAATTCTTCATTAAGTCCATAAAACTCCATTACTCGTTTCCATGACACCATTGTTAAGTTACCATAGTTTAATAAAGACATTGTTAAATCAGAAACAGAATTTGTTGCATAAACTATTTTTTGTGTTCTAATTGCTGGTGCCAATGTAGAAATACTACTTGCTAACATTAAAATTGCTGTAGATGCTTGTTGTAATAATTCTTTTTGGAAATTTATAAATGTTTGTTTTACTTCAAAAACTTTTTCTTCTAAAGTTGCAATGATTATTTGAAATTTTGATGTTACCTCCGTAATTTTACCCATATTCACAGTAACTAACTGATTTAATGCTTCAACAGTTTCGACATCTTGTCTTGATTCAGGAAAAGTTAAAAATATTCCTGACTTTCTAAATTCAATTGTTATATTTCTAGTAATGTATAATAACATATCTTTTAAATGATGCACTATTTTAGCTCCAAAAACTGTTCTTCTATCGTTCATTTGATCTCCCTCAGATCCACCAGTTCTTCCTTCCATAAAATCTTGCATTACATCTGCTCTTCTACCTTCTAAATCATTTTGAACTTCCGCAATGGATTGTACTGAAGAATAAATTTTTTGAGTTAAATCCTTTACAAATTTTTTACCGTTTTCACTTTCACTTATTTGTACTAATAATTGATGGTAATAAGCAAATTGTTTATCAACTTCTTGATTTGCATGTATTCCTGCCATTACTAAACTTTCAACAATAGGGTCATTTCTAATGTAAGAGATTAATTTTAACATTGTATATATTTTTATTTCTTTAGTTTCATGATCTTCTAAAGTAAAACAATGATTCCCATCAAATTCTCTAATTTTTGTAATCCAATCATCAATTTTTTCCATATTCATATTAGCAGTTGTTTTAATTATTTCCAACTGACTAAATAAACATGTTTCTATATCCTTATAAAATTCAGTCATATCATTTTCAATTTGTCTTGAAAAAACATCTGCTTGATAAGCCATTGTAATTACAAATACATAGCCTGATATTGTTGTAAAAAGAAATTTTGCCATGTTTGTATATTGTTCTATTTGTTCCTGACTAAAATCATAAGGGTTTTCTTCCATCCATATTCCATAACTATCTGCAATTTTATTTACATTGTCATGATAAGTGCCTATTTTTGCTGTTATTCTATCTATTTCTGTTTTTGCTGTAAAACGAATATCTTTTTGTTTGTCTCTCATATTTTTTAAAGCAGTTGTCAATCTTGCAATTCTTTCTTCTTGTGTTAATATTTTTTCACTGAATAATGAAGCTTCTCTTTGAGCATGTGCTAATCTTTTTTCCAAGTCAGCAATTGATTTTATTTGTTCTTCATTTGCATATTGTAAACTACCAATTTGTTTTTTCTGGTATTCAATTGTTCTCATAAATCCTTGAATTTTCGCAACATATGCTCGTTTATTTACTTCATTTTCTTCTATTTTTGCTTCCAATCGAGCATTGAGTTGTATTTTTTCTGCTTCTATTCTTCTTATAATTCCTTGATAATTTGCAACTTCTTGACCGTATGCAAAAATTTGTTTTCTCAATTCTGACATTGTTGCTAAATCTTTTGTATTTTGCTCTTTGAGATCTTTGTATGCATCTCTTACACCTTCTGTTGCTTTTTCAGATTCATCAATGTATGCAGTAATAAAATCGAAAATATCTGATACATTAAGAATTGCTCTTCTTGCTTGTGGTAATTTCTTGTTTGACTTTTTTTCAATGTATGTAATTAATTCATCTTTCAAAGTATCAAAATCTCTCATCATGCTATTGAGTTTTGTTTCTCTTTCAATTATTAATTTTTTATTTTTATCAATTGTTTCTTTTGACTTTTTCAAATCTAACTCTGCTTGATCTAATTTAATTTTTAATTCTTTTCTTACTTGATCATTTCCTTCTACAATAATTTGATTTTTTAACTCAATTACTTTTTTCAAATAGTCTTCTGCCAATTTTGAATAATGCAATGATGTTTCTCTTGATAATTTAAGTTCTATTTTTAATTGTGTAACTTCTTCGATACTTGCCTTCAAATCAGATGTTCTTTGATTGAGTGATGTAAATAATGCTTTATTTTGATTATGCATTTGCTCTGCTTGTGTATCTAATGTTTTAACATGTGCTTCATATTCTCCTACAATTGCTTCTGTTTTTCTTAATTTTTCTTGTCCATATACTACTTCTTGTTGAAATCTTTTTCTTTCTTCATTCATTCTGGTTGCATCTTCATACAATCTATCATATCTTTCTTTATGCATTTCAATCAGTGTTGTTAATTCGTCTAATTTGATTTTTCCTCTTGTTTGATTATCATTAAAAACTTCTTGTCTTGTCTTTTCTAATTTAAAAATAATATCCATTGCAGATTTTAATCTGTGCTCAGGATCTAAATCATTTGTAATGTCATCTTGTGCTGCATTATACTCTTTTACTTGATCTTCGCTCCAGATATTATGTGCTAATAAATTTTCAATAATACTACCATATTCTTTTTTTCTTTGAGTTTTTATTTGTCCAGGTAACTCCTTTAACTTTTTCGACAGATTTTCAATTATTTTTTTACCAACTTCTGCTTGTTTTTTTAATCTTATTAATTCATCTTTTGCACTTTCTGCCCTACTTCCTTCTTCTCCTTGATTAATTACTTCGATTTCTTCTTCTTCTTCATCTAAACCTTGATCTTCTTTTTCTTTTTCTTTTTTATTTTTCAATTCATCTTCAATCTTTTTTTTCATTTGTTGATTTTCATCTTCTATTTTTGTTATTTTACTTAAGAGGTCTGTTTGCTTTGCAACTGCTTCTTGAAGAGACTTTTTTAATGCATCTTTATCTTTTCCAATTACTGCGTTTTCAATTTTTAATCTATGTGATTCATCAAATGAACTTACAAGTTCTTTATCTTTAGCCAAAAGAAATTCTTTCATTTTTTCAATTCTTGCATTTAATTGACTTTCTTTCAATGTGCCCACACTTAATAATTGTTTTAACTCTTCGTCATGATTCATTATTTTTTGAAGAGCAGATTCGTAAACCTCTGCAATTGCCATTAAACTAATTTTGGTTCCATTGTCAAATGATATTTTTAAAAAAAGTTCATTATATGCTTCTTCATCAGGTACAAGTGCTTCAAGAAGTTTAGCAAATACACGCTCATAAGTATCTTTTGGTATTGAAACCATAGAATCTTCTGTAACTGTGGCATCCCCTTCAGAATCATCTGTACCAACACCCATTTCACGCATTTCATTTTCGTCAGTTTGTGAAAATGCATTTGAAGTTGTTGAAACAGGTCCATTTTTTGGAGGTCCTGATGTTTTCGGTGCAAGACTCCTAGCCATTGTTAAACATTGAATTATCATGGCAACATTTGAAGAACCTAAGTCTTTATTATCAGATTGTAATTTTCCAATTTGTTCAGCTGCAAATGTTAATAAATCAATTACTGCCCCAGAATATGCTTCAAAAACATCTGCTTCAATTCTCATTTCTTCAATTTCATTTTCTCTTATTTGTGTGTCACTTAATGTTAATCTTCTCTTTATTTCATCTAACTTTTTATGTGCATTAATATCAATTTTAACTGCTTTAGACATTGTTGCATCTATTAAATTTGCAAGCATTTGAGTATCTCTTCTTCTACTTGCAGCAATATCTGCACCAGATTTTATATTAATTGGTTTTTCTGGCTTATGACCTTCACCTTTTACATCAGCTGCAGTGTCAATTACATCTTTTGAATGTGGAAAATCTGTTGCTTTCTTTGGTACATCTTGAGAGTTAATTATATTTGTTATATTAACATTAACAGGATTAACATTGTCACTTGTTTGTTTTGGCCCAGGGTAAACTCCTGGTGTACTTGAAGAAACTGATTCTTTTGTTTGATTATAATTATAATAATTTTGTGTATGATTAATTACACTTGGTGGTTGAAATTGTTGTTGTGGTTCTTTTGAAATATTTGGACGAAACCCTGTTTCTGCATTAGGTTGTGGCCCTCCTTCTGCACCTGGTCTTTCATGTAAAAACTGATATCTTGCTGCATCATACGCAGACATATATTCACCTTTTGCAGCTTCTGTTTGACTACATGGTATTCTTGTTTTACCTCTATAACACCTTTCAATTAAATCATCATCTACTTTCTTTTCTTTTCTTTCTCTTGGTTTACCATTTCCTCTTAAAAAATTTGCCTCATTAGCATTAATATTGAAAACAAAAGACATTTTTTTTTTTTTAGAAATTATTTATTAATTGTTCGTACAAAGTAGGAGATTTGTAATTTTTATCTGGTTTTTCTACACGATTGATAAACATAAAGGTACCAACTGCTAGAGGTATTATTTTTTGATATTTTTCATTCTCCTGTCTTTTTATAATTTCTTCTTTTTGTTTTTTTCTCAAGTTTTCATATGCACTATTTGCGTCTCTGTACCTCTTTGATTGTAGCATCTTTTTGTTCTTCTTGTTTCGGTAAAGTGTTTTTAACTATATCGTCCAATAACAATGCAATTTGTTCCAATTGTTGATTGATTAATTTAATTGAATCACCTTGTTGTTGTTGTGCTGTTTGTATTTCTCTGACAACGTAATTTGTTCTTATAATTGTCTTTTCAGAGTCTGGAAGTCTTTGATAATCGCTTTTCCAGTTCTTGTCGGTGCTTTGCTTAAATTGTTTTGAAAAAGACATATTGATCTTATTTTTCTCATTAAATTGTACAAAATCCTCTGTCTTTTATAATTTTATTTTTTTATACCCTTATTATAAATCTTGCCATTGACATGTTTTTTCAATTAAAGGATTTGTTCCCTTCTAATTTAATTGAATTCGAAATATTTGTTGCTCTTCACCGAGTATATAACAAGCGCACAAAAAATTATATGCTCATACCTGTAACAATGTTAAGAAAAAAAGCAATAATCACTTTACCTGCAAAGAAACAAGAACCAATTCATGAAGAAGAGCTCTCACAAGAAATACTGACTCAAAAATCACCTGAATATACACCTGCGTCTCCCGAACCTGAACAAAAAAAACCAAGATTAATTTTAAAAAGAAAATTGGCAATTATACCTGAAGAAAAAGAAAAAGAAAAAGAAACAACACCTGTAAAAGAAAAAGAGAAAAAAATAGAAGATGAAAAAATAAATTTAGAAGACGATTCTGATACCGAAGAAGAAGAACAATGCATGGATCAATTGGAAGATGGTCAAATTGAAGAACAACCTGAAAAACCTAAGAGAACAAATGTCCCTATCTGTCATGTACATGAATTGAATTGCCAGATTTCAAAAACTATCACTGTATTACAAATGTTAAAAAGAGTATCTGGAAATGCTAATTTGAGTGATGTTGATTCTCTTATTAAAGTATGGCAAAGTGAACAAGATAGATGGGGAAAAGTAGAAAAAAACCACAAAGTAGCTTCTGAAAGAAAAAAAAGAATTAAATTAAATAAAGAATCAATTGACGTTGATAAAATCTCTTCTGAGGTAAAATGCCATCTTAAACACAATCATTGTAAAGTTAAATAATAAAGTTTAATAGTTAACTGAAACTCGTTTTATGGTTACGAATTTGTATTACTACTTTATCGATTATTTTAATATTATTAATTCACGTTTATTTGAAAATGCAAAAGATACAAAATATATGTCAACAAATATAAAACATTTCTTAGAAAAAGTTTCAAAAAAAAGAGATGCAAATAAAATTCCACTTCATTTACAATGTATCGAACTTAATAGATTCAAAGACCCTTGTGGGGCTTATCGAGTAGACGGAACAAAATATTGTCATGCACACACAAGAGAATCCTCAACGGGAGAAAATCATATTTTTTCAAAAACAAAAGAAAAACAACTACCAACAGATTCACAAGCATTTCTGGATTTTATTGATGAACTTACAACATTTTAATAAATCTTTCTTTTACTTTTTTCAATCTTTTCTAAATAGTGACTTATACAATTCTTACCATGAAATATTCTGTTGAAACAGTTTTTATTGTAACACTGAGTACTTGCTGTCATATACGACATATATTCTTCATTGCATTCTTGATTCAAATGTTTTTGTTGCTCACATGTTCTATTAGCAGCAATTATAATTCTTCCATCATGTATTACTCCAAAACTTGCAAAGTAACCCTCTACTAATTGATTGAGTTGAAATTTGCTTAAAGTACTTTGATTTATTTTTATAATTTTTCCTTTGTACTCTTCAATTGGAAAAACTTTGTTATATACATTGCTAATTGACCAATATTGTGTGAAGTTTGATGATTGATTATAACCCATAAATCCATGATATATAAAACCCAATGGTTTGTATTCATCTATTGGGTCGTGTACATAATGTTTAAATTTCTTATTGCACTTTACTTTTATTTCTCTTAATCTGTTGTGATATGTTCCTCTTTCTTTTATATATTCTGCATACTTTGTAATTGTGTAAATATCTTTACCAATATTTACATTTACTTCTTTTTCTTCTAATTCTTTCATTTCAATTTTATATTCTTTACCATAAACTTCAATTTTAGTAAAACGAATCATTTTTCTAAAATTTTTTTTATTAAAAATTATTAATTACATCAACTATTGTTTCTTCCAAAATATGATTATACATAATAATTTTATTAAGACAAATACTATATTTTTTAAGTATATTATGTCTGCTATATTTCATTATGGCTAATTCACAAAGAAGATTCTCATTTTCTTGTGGTGTTAAATTTTCTTTATATTGTAACTTTGAAGATATTCTTGTAATTTGTTTATCATAGTATTTTTTTTCTTTATTTATTTTTCTTATTTCTTCAACTTCTTTAAACAAATCTGAAAAATCATCCATCTATTTTTTAAAAATAATAAAATTATTATCATGATAAAAAACTTTCCATGTCGTTTAATTTATAAACATATAACATGTCAATTGATTTCTCTTTTTAGTTCTATTTTATTTCATAAAATCATTTAAATCTTTTATAGCAAACTCTAATTTTAATTGTAAATCTTCTAAATAAGTTATAAAATTATTTATAACAAAAAATACTATACAAGGATAATTTATATTATTTTTAACTCTTTTTATTCTCAACTCTATAGTTTTAATATCAAATTGTAATCTTCTTATTTCATTACAACGAAATTGAAGTCGTCTTTTAAATTGTTCATTCATCTATTTTTTTTATTTTTGTTCAAATACAGGAATATTATATTCTTTTCTTAATTTATCTATATCTTTAACAGTCTTTTCTGCTCTTTTATTTAATATTTCTTTTGCTTCGTCAGATAAATCAGCTTTCTTTATTTCTTCACTAAGTATAATTAAATTATATAATAAAAATTGAATAGCTAAGACTGCCATCTCTCTATCAGTCATTTTTTCTTGATTGTCATTCATCTATTTTAATAAATTTTCATAAATCCATAAATCTAATTTTACTTGATACAAATCTGTTTGATATAATTTCCCTAATTTTACTATTCCTCTTTTTTCATCTTCTAATTTTTCTTTACAAACAACATATTTAATCATTTCTTCTATATCACATATTCTATTAAATAAATTTATCAACAAATCTTCAATACTCTTTTTGTGTACTTTAAATTCTAATATTTTTATTTTAATTTCATTTCTAGTCATCCCATCAAAAATCAATTCAGAATCCATTTTCTTTTTATTTATTTTTTTTATTAATCAATATCACTATTTTCTTTACATTGTACAAATTGTTGTAATGCTATTATTTCATATTGTATTCTTTCCATAGTATCTTCTACATCTGTGTAAAGATGTAAACTATGAAAAAGATAAAATAATACATACATTTCTCTTTTATTTAATTCATTTTGAATGTCTTTGTTTTCACAAATCCATATTACATCATAATTTTTATTTTTTATTTTACTTTTTAAAATATCATACTCTAAAGCTAAAGTATTTGTTAAATGTGCAATAGAATCAAGAAGTTCCATACCGTGTTAGAAGAATGTTAATTGTTCCTTTGTTTGTTGACAAAAATATTTAATTATTTTTATTTATTTTTCTTTTATACTCAAAAAATTTAATATCATGATTAAAACATGATTTTTTATTTCGAAAAAAATCGCAACTTTATTTTGTCAAACTTTTATTTTGTCAAAGTACAACTTTTTGTCAAACTTTTATTTTTTCAAAGCTTTTGTAATTTCTTGTTGTAATTTATACAAATTTATTATTTTTTTTCCTTCCATTTCCATTAATTCTAAGAAAAGATTTTTACATATTTCGAAATAACTTTTATGTGTTTCGGTCATGTGTTCTGAATTAAGCATGTCTGTACATCTTTCTACTTCTAATTTATAGTATGTATAATACTGCTTGGCAACATCTATATGCATCTGTGTGTTTTCATTTATTTTATCCATTGCTTCTATTTTTTTGTTTTAAAAATTTTTTTAAAAAAGTTGTTTTATAATAAAAAATAATAAAAAATCATGTTAAAATCTTGTTTTAAAAATTTTCCGATTTTAGTACTTTTTTATTTTTACACTTTTTGAAAAATGCGCTTTTTATCACTTTTTGACACTTTTCAAAATTTTTTTTAATTTTTTCAAAAAATTTTTTCAACTTTTTTTCCTTAATTTTAAGTATTACTTTTTTTAACTTTTTTATCAAAAAATTAACATTTTCTGAAAAAAATACATAAAAATTTTATAATAAAAGTTTAACTTTTAAAAAATTTTATTTTTTTGTGTTTGCCAGTTTTACTTGCAAATTCAAAATTTTTATTTCTCTAGGTTAGGGTTTTACCCGAGGTTAGGGTAAGGGTTTCTAGGGTTTTTACCCTTAAAGGGTAAGGGTTTCCTTTTTTGGGCAAAAAAAGTTACATAGGTTTGGAGTATATGTA
>Ga0302191_10000613_pt1 | contig 23007 bp, 14 predicted proteins | sample II_Bog_E3_1_FD_198775 | JGI IMG/M metagenome (GOLD analysis project Ga0302191, IMG submission 198775) | Peat permafrost microbial communities from Stordalen Mire near Abisko, Sweden - II_Bog_E3_1 | ecosystem: Environmental > Terrestrial > Soil > Wetlands > Peat | place: Sweden: Abisko...
TAGAACTGTTGTCGTAAACTCCAAGAAAAGTTCAATATTACTTCTATTACCCCAGAGCTGGAGCGACTTCGCAAAATCAATTCTCATTTTTGCTTCCTCGTTGCTGAAAAATAAAAAATAGATGACATATAAAAATTTACTAATCGTATTCTCCATTCAGAAGTGTCCTGTGCTTCCACAACCTTCTCACATCGCAGAGAGCAGCCACATGGTCAATCTTATAAGCGCACCATGTCAGTCTCCTCGTTAAGAGGATCTTTTTCTGAACAAAATGATGAGCAATATCGTTTGTCAATTCACCCCAATCCAGTTGAAGAGCAACTTTTCTAGATGAGCGAATCAATCATTCTAAAATTACCAGCCCAGCAAATGGAAAGCATCAAACAAAGAAAATTATATGAAGGTTGTCTTGTAAATATTTAAAAATACGAGGGAACCTATCTTGCAATGACTAAAAAGCTATACTATGCCAACCGACTGCAATTAACTGCCAATCCCTATATGCAGCCGATCTACGCATATGAAATGATAGAAAGAACTCCCTATCGATGGGCGCTGACATTAGTATCTGACAAGAAGTATAAAAAATTGAGTTAGGTTTGTCACACTCCGTGGATGGCGAACTATCGTAACAAAATATAGTTAATTTGTAAAATAGGACATGCCATCCTTATATTGCACAACAATCTTGAAACCTATAGCGGCCTCAGCTACGAATCTGTGCTTCTAGACTCATCTCACAACATGAGTTTGAGTGCGGCCATCTAAAAAGATATTCCCCCCCACGTAAACTCGCCTTGACTCAGACCAATGCTTTCGTCTACGACATCAGAAGATTCCTGCTGCTAATCTACCGTATGTTTACGGAGATATAGTTAACATATGAGATGCTGGTGTTTAAATAGTAAAAATAGGAATACTTTTGTACACTCAGCCATAGATGTAAAAATCCACACATACGGCAATTCTTAGACTGTGCTGATAAACTCTTTATTGGAGAATATGATCTGGCTGCCTTTTTATAAAACTCAGAATATCTCAAGAACGGGTGATCCTTTATCCATCAATAAATCAACCATATCATTCGATTTACATCTAACAATATTCAATCGAACTGTATTCAGTTAAACGATTGGCAAACAAATAGTTAACTTTTTGTATATAAAAAACAGATGAGCAGTTTAAATAAATAATCGACAAATCAATACTTAAAATTACGATGAGTCTTATTCTCATCGCCTCAAACTCTATTGAATCATTTTTAATCAGATTTTTAATATAAATTGAAAAAAATATTAGATTACTAAATATGTCAGTGAAGCAAATGTAATTACTAACAGTTAAGAATTTAATGCAATAATGATGAGTCCATTAACCAAACAATCAGAGCCGACTTAGAATGTCATTGACTGTGATTCGTACCTCTAGATCGGCGTCCTCTCTTAGGGACAAAATATGTTTCTTGATATTCTCGCAAATCGTAGACTTCGGCCATTTCTGAGCAATGTCCCTCTCCACTTTTACGCACACCTCCCTGATGTTAGGCACTGGTTCGTTTGAAGCATTTATTATTAGGGCAAGAGATTTATCCAAATATGCTTAACCATTAGACGACAAGCAGATTTACTTCAAAGAGTACACTGCTGCAATTTTAAAGTGAAAACATGGATCTTTGTTAATGATTTCACTCAGCTTGGCAATGAAAGATGTTGTCCAATTGTTACCGTAGGCCTTTGTAATTTCAGGAATGCGTTCAATAGCGGCAGATCTTATAGCTGAAACTCTGTCCTTTAGATAGTTGAGAATAAGAGGCTCCAGATATTTTAAGAATAAATCAGAATTCTATATCGAATAGAGTCTACCTGAACTTTGACAGCCAAATCAATCAGATTTTTGGTGAGTTACAATCGAACTCTCCATTTGCTATCCTATGAACATGTTTTCAGACTGGGATACAGCGAACTGACAGTCTAAGCTCCCAACACCTCTATAAACTTGACAGCTGCTTCAATGCCGCCCTTTCTAACTTCTTGATTATCGTCTTTCATCAATTCCTTGATTAGGGGTTGCACATTTTGATAGGCTTGATCTTTGGATATAGCCTGTATCATATTTTTGATGATTCCGCCGACATTTGCTAAATTATTCATAATATACCTCTAACAATAGCCAAAAGATCTTTTCCCAAAGCAGTAACCTGAGGCAATAAATAAGAAACTTTTTAAAGGGAAACAATTTTGATAAAATTACTCAAAGATTTGACAGCTTCTATTTTAACATCTACCTATGAATCTTTCAGTAAATTGCCATAAGTTTGGATGAGACTCATATCAGTAACCTCTTTTCCAAAATTAGAAGCAATTTATGTAAAATTTTTAGACAGGCAAAGTCTTACTCTCCAAGATTTGTCCTCTGCTGCTTGAATAATGAGTGGCATTATAAAGGTTTTATTTTCATCCCTGGTTAGAATCTTGGAAACTTCTTTAAAGCTTTAAGTAGCCAAAACACGAATCTGATCCTGCTCATCTGTTGAGCGATGCTTGAGTATGCTAATGAGGTCGCTAAGAACATACTACTTTTAGTAGACTCGACACATATGAGAAATTTTAGTCGCGGTCACTCGCTGCAACATTAACATCTCTTCATTGGAAATGTCGGAAAATTTACTAAATAAAATGATGGTATACTGTCTGATCTTCTCTTTATTTGGACCAGCCCGAGGATACACGTTGCACATGAGCAAAGTCGCTGAGACCCTCATTGTAAAATTAGTTTAGTTCGATGCAAGCCTAATGATCTGAGTCTCAGAAAGTGTACCAATGGAATGATGTAGTTGTTAATATCATTATCAGAGTAGAGGTCTAGCAATTTAGTAATAGAGTTGACGGCTCGCTCCCGGACTACAGTTTCGTCATGAGCGCATAAATTTTATAGTAAGGGAAGAACAAGTGTGTGCTGATTTCCAAGCATGGGGCTGAATAAATAAGTAACTACGCGAGAGTGGCATACTCCTCAGTGATGGCAAAAACCACTTAATCGTCCTCCTTCTTGGATAGATTGTCGAGGTAAGGGAGTAGCGTCGTCTTGATGGCCTCAACAGGCATGAGGGTGGCTACAATAGAAACCTTATGGATAGTATTCACGCGAGAGGCAAGGTCATCTGTATCTAGCTACTCTTTGAATAGTTCGAAGGGGTTTATATTCTCCATCAAAATTTGAATAATTATCACATAAATTCAAATAAAATAACTTCAGCATTCATCAGCCTCAAAAAGGCAGGAAAAATTATAAGCATAGAATATTTGTGATGGTTCCATTAATTCTTTTGTTTTAAAGATGAAAATAAGGCTGAGGAATATTAATCGTACAATTAAAAAGAGTAGAATAGAAGAATTAACAATAAAAGGAGGTTCAAGAAAGTTATAGAAATACTGGATGATATTTTTTTAGAATCACTCCTGAACGAAGGAGGATTTTGATCTCTCTGATTTTTTATAAGTAGGATTCTTTTCTGCCTGGGGAGGCACGATGTCGTCCATGTAGTCAGCCTGAACGCTATCATCACTCTACTTCTCCCAAACTTTATAGTGCCTCATAACGCCGATGGTTTCAAGATGACCGGCTAGGTTATCTATAAACAGTTCAATTGTTTCCACTCCAAAAAAGTCCTAAAGTTCTTCAACGTCAGTGGTTTCATCTACTACTTTCATTATGTATTTGGTTCGCTCCTCATTGTAAATACGATAAATGCTGTTTTCTGGGAAGCCAATGGTCAATTGCTCCATGATGTGATAGCAAGTCTTCATTATTTTTGCTCGAGGGAAAGGTTCGATCTCAAGAAAAGCATATCCTGAGTAGTTCAGTTTGTACCTGAGTTGAGTTTAATTTTGTTCATGGGAACTTCATAGCGGGATTTATCATAGGGTTTGAGATAAACTGGTACTTAACTAGTCTTGTTTGGTTCCACAATAGAAGTTGCCTGAGCGGTTTGGATCTTCTGACTCGTGCAAAATTGTCTTGCAAAAGTTTTTGTGATTCGAGCGAGCATATATTATTGAATATATATAAATATTAATGGATATACGACCATGATAAATGGAGCACCTACCACAGTTATTGGATTCTATGCTTCACTTGCTAACATTTGAGCTCATTTATTTTTATATATTTATAAAGCTATGTGTGATGATGCACTGACTCTTTAAATTAGAGTTAATTATTTTCAACTTTAATAATGTCCACAAGGGTCAGAAATCCGGAAATTTACGTGAAGGGTTTTGGAAAGAACACAACCAAAGATGATCTCAAGAGTTGGTTCAGATAATTTGGCAAAATTATCTGTATTCAATACAAAGGACCTTATGCATTCATCGTACCAATCCTATTATTCAGGAATTTGAAGACTATTATGATGCTGAAACTGCTGTTAAATAAATGAATGATAAAAAAGTAGAGGGATTCAGACTAATTGTTGAACCCTCAGGAAAAAAAAGATTCGGAACAGTCAATCGTTCTCGAAGTCGTAGCAGAGACAACAGAGACAGACGAAGCAGAAACAAGAGAAAAAGGTACTTTAGTTAATATTAAGTTCTTCTTCATCAAGCCCTTCTTCATCTTCATCGAAAAGCTCAAGCCCATCTTCTTCTGAATCTAAATCATCTTCATCAGTGAGCAATAAGGACAGTGATAAAGAAAAGAAAGTCAAAACTAAGAAGGAAGAAAAGAAAGAAGAAAAAGGAGAAGTAGAAGTAGAAGTATAAAAGGAAAAGTGATTGGATAAATATTCGAAATGTCGATATGTCGATTCGAAGGAAGGACGTCTTCCCTATTACCCGGGTTACGTACTCCTCATTTATCAACTTAACCGAAACTGCTTCTATCAATTTATAATCATTCTAGCTTACCCTCACCTCCCTTAGCTCCGTACTGAAATGCAGACAGCAAACTATCTTACCACAAATAAATAAACTCCAGTTTTATGTAAGCTATTCATTAAAATGGATAGAAATAATTCGGTATAAATTTGGATGACGAAAAAGATACTTTTAATGATAATTTTGGTTGCTGTTAACTCTCCTTGAAGAAATAAGCTTTGCTTTTATTTGGTTAATTATTTGTTAATGAAGTCTTCTTTTTCTGCAAATTGCCAAATGTCTCAAAATAGGCAATCTTTTGTATTTGTGGTAATGTTAAATCTTTAAATATCCTCCAGAATATCATTTATTACTTTTAGATATTTCCTTTTATAAATTTATTAATATGAAAATTGACCCAATTCTTGAAAAATAGATAAAAAGGAGATTTGATAAAGATGGCAGAACGGTGCTATTAGTGAATAGAGTTAAGATGTTAGTGCATATTTAAGAGGTCGACTGGCAGTAAAATTGTGCAGGCCTACTAGTATTTTACCAAAAGAAAAACTCACATGGATTCACAGTCATCAGTGCAGTGAATTTAGATATTAATTTTGACTTCTAGCTCTACTCTAACTTTCCCAACTATACAAAATACATTGGTGATCTTAGGGCTTTAATATTTTTGGCACCATCTCAAAAGACTTGTCGAAAGATTATGCTGATTTTTTAAAGTAAAGCAGAGCTGTCCGAACTCAAAAAATATATCTAAAAGATATACAAAATTAACTCCAATACATCGGAAACAGACTATTTAGACCAACCTGAAGTACAGGATATCCTCAAAAAAGTTCCCATCGACGAAAATTTGCTTGCTAAAGATTTGTCATTTAAACAAAATGTTGAAAAGCAAATTAAGGAGTATTTTAGCAAAACTGCAGGCAAGAAAGAAGATAAAAAAACTTCTGGCTTTAAGTTTTATGCTTTAGGAAGAGAAGAATGGAAGGTTGATTTGGAGGAGACTAACTATCTAAGAGCCAAGTTTGAGGCTTAAATTTTGGAGGAACTAACCAGATTGCAAAAGCAGGCTCGGGTGAGAACTAGTCCCAATAAGTGAATCCCATTTAAATTACGTGTCTTTCTATTATCTTTGACAACTCTTATTTATTTTACAATTGGTTAACCTTATTTTAAACATGACCAAATAATTAATTGATTGGTTTGATGAGATTTATATTTTCCGTGAATTATACTCGTATTTAATTTCAGAATATAAAATATAATTATGTAAATAATTTATCCTCTGATAATAGTAATAAAACTTGTTATTATCATCATCTTTTCAGGATGCCTGTGGACTTCCTCTTCAGCAAAATTTTATTCGACATACTCTTAAGTGGATTATTTTTCACTATTTTGTGATACTCTTATTCAAACTATTCCTTTTTCATTATCTTACCAAACTCATCATATTTTTTAACTTTGTTAATAATATCATCTAAGTTTTCACGTCCTGTCGACTGTGATTTCAAATGAAATTTTTGTGTTGTTGTTTCGGCAGGATGAAGGAACTTATTCATCTTTTTTTATAATTCCTGGAGAGTGTTTTCCAGTTTATTTATATCTAAAGTAGTATGGGAATAAGTCTCTAACTGTTACATTTACATAGATTTGACAAATTCTGCAAAGGTTGGTTCGGACTGAATTATCATAAAATTACAAAAAATTGAGTAAATTCGTTAGTTTACTTCTCAATCTGGCTTTGAGTAATATCAACTATGTTCTTCACTGCTTTGCATTAATTGTAAATGATTTATTGTTTATTGGGTTGTTTTTTTGTTTTATAAAATTTAATATTTTTTGATTTTTTGATATTTTCCATATCTATAAGATATTTTTCGATTTCATTGCTTTGATCTGTGAAAATATTCATTTCATTGAATTACTTATCATTGATTTCGTCGATGTTATGGAAATGATACAAAAGAGACTCGCAACTATCAAGTCCAGTTTACACAAGCATCTTTTGGATCTTTAAAATATTCTTCTATTCCTCTGCATGGTGTTCATCTTCAATGTACTTAAGAGTGGACTGAGGTGAAATTTTGGTCATGCCTAATTAAGTAAATTTTAGTTTTGCACTAGATTTATCTAAGTTTGTATTTGTAGGTATTATATCCCTTTCTTCAGTACTAAGTTTAGTGACTCTTGTTCCACTTTGTTTGCCATAAATTTCAGCCCTTTGCTTTAAATTTTTGTACTAAGAAAGTAATCTATCATACTCCCTTTCATATTTAACTTTTTCTATCAGCAGTTTTTTAAAGTTAAGTTCTGAATCGATGAGCTCTTTCTCGATATTTCTAAAAATTCCTGAGTCAATAACCCTTTCAGTTCTATTTTGAGTAATTTTGTTTCTTTTTTGTTCTACATTTTCTGACAATCTATTAACTTTAATATTGACTTGTCCCAAATCATATTACATTTTTTTATACTTGTTGTCCAGGCTGGTAATGCTGTCATAGTTGACGTCTCCTTTATGGGTGGCTTCCTGTAATTTATCCTTTTCCATTGCGGTCTGCATATATTTGATGATCATTTCTAGTTCATTCTGCATTATCAGTTAGTTACGTTCTTATGCTTTTCGTTTTCAAGGCGTTTTGCTAATGTGGTTGCGTTTTGTTTTAAGACTTCTATTTTTTCTTTGATCGTCATCTGCACTGAAGTGTCGATTTCTGTCTATTTGCTCTGCATAGAAGGATAGTTACAATCTCTTTTTTTAAAATGGATATGTTGCTGGCATCCTCCTCAAGGATAGATTGCTATTTTTTCCAACTTGACTCACACAGCATTTAGAAAAATAATAAATTAGAAACCCTAATAGAAAAATTAGTTAGTTATCAAAATCTTATCATGTATTAAATGCTTTTCTTACTACAAACTGTGCTTTGTTCTCATGTTTGTTATTTTGTAACTTCGAGCAATATAATAATAAGTTTAAGAATATAGATGGCTTATACCAACGTAGTCTTCAAACAAAACATCACACGAAATGTTAACCGAGACTAAATAGAACATCAGCGCATTGATGATCGAGGTTAATTTAGATTTACACAGTCGGCTTTCAGTCAAGATTTCAAACTGCAGGAAATCTTATCTTTAAACCTCCAGAGCAATCATCATTGGCTGTTAATTGTACGCCTTTCAAAATTCAGAACAGTAGCGTTTTAACAAAAATCACGAAGTCAACGATCGCATCAAACGTTAGACTGATAAGTAAAAGCAAGACAATTTCTATAATGCTCGCTTGCAAAAAAGATTGTCTCGCTAAGAGGAAAAGTGGCAGAAATAATCAGACAAGTACAGCAAGGAAGAAGAAAAACGTCTTCATCATCAGAAGGTGATAATTGATAACAAAAAGAACTCCAATGCGTAAGAGTGCCATCATATAGAATGGGATACAACCCCATCACCCATGCCTATGAGGAGTCAAAGCGAGGGCAATAGCTCAAGGAATGTGATGTAGGCAAGTAGGTCAATCGTTATGTGCGAGCGAAAAACATTATCTAAAAAAATAACGCCAAATTTAATATCATTACGGGATAGGAGAAAGCCATTGTGAACCAACCAATTCCAGAGAACCTTCGTCCTCGTGTTGAAAAGAAATACTAGGAAAAGAAAGAGAGAGAAGCTGTTAAGTATGTTCCAATTCGCGATAAATACGACTATTTAGATGATAACTGATAATATATGAGAGATTGATTTTAAAAAATAATATGATAGAAACATATTAAAGATAAATGCCACTATTATTCATTTTATTATGCTTTATGTTTCTAAGATCAATTAATGCGGAAAAAACAATTGAGTTAGTGCCAAAATATTATTTAAGGATTTCAATACAGTTATTTTGCAAGCAACTGATAAGCTGCTTTACTATTTAATTCATATTTTTAACAACATTAGCTTAAAACTTTGATGCTTCTAAAAATAACAAAGAATTTTTATAGCAAAAATACAAATGTATCTGTCATCTCTAAGAATATTTTTAGCAGCTTTGATATGATATGTATTTGATATTTGATGGCAGATTGCATTACACCAAATGATTGAGTTGAAATGTAATTCATTGAGCGAAATTAGCGCTTCAATTAAGCATAATTTCTAAGCCCTAAATAATAAAACCGCTACAATAACATTAATAAAAGTCTTGATATTTATCAATAGATGATTTAGTTTTAAGATTGGAAATGAAATAACTTATCCTTACTCACAAAAATTGGATTAAAAAGAAGGCAAAATGTAGTTTATTCCTTTTCTGATATATTCTGATTTTATTAGCAAAGAGTTAACAAAGAAATAATATGGTTGATTTTTAAAGAAGATATTTAAGCGTTAAATAGAACTGAGCGTGATATCTAATCCTGGATAATGATTGATGTTCATAATTGATTTATTTTGATAAAATTTTAATCCAGTAAATGGATTTTCTCAGATCGTTTTTTATCAAAGATTTAGTTTCTGTTTCAAATTTAATTTCTTTCTGATCAATTTTGACTATTTGATAGCATTTATAAACAGTTATGTCCTGCAAAGAACTTTCATAATATTTATTTATCCTATCTCTATACACCAATCTTCTACAATTTATATGAGCTCTGATCATACAAAAAAAACTATTAATGACTATACTTACTTCACAAGCCAGAGAATTGGCAACGGTTGTTCCTCTGAAGTGTTTCGCGGAATCAACGAAAAAACAAGTAAAGATATATTCATTCAGAAGAAGATGTAGCAATCAAAGTGGTCAATAAGGCTACGCAAAAAATAGGAAACAAAGAAATGGCTGATGCTTAAATTAAATTTTTACAGGCTCTGAAAGAAAGTTGCAATGTCCTCCAAATTAAGAATACAATTCAAACTAAAAATAACATATATATAGTCACTTAGCTTTGTGAAAGGGGTTGTTTAGCTGATGTTTTAAAGTAATTTCGCAAATTTAATGAGGCAAGAGCAATCGGTTATATTCAACAGATTATTAATGGCTTCAAAATTATCGCTTAGAATAACATTGTTCATCGGGATTTAAAACTTGTAAATATATTTGTTACCCGCGAAGATTAATTAAAAATTGGAGATTTTGGGTTTGCCATTGATGCTTCATTTTGTGAAAAACCTCAAAGGGAAAATGTTGGTTCGCCCCTCTATATGGCTCCATAAACACTTACATTGAACATTTATAGTATCAAAAGTGATATATGGGCAGTAGGAATCATTTTTTTATAAATGCTGATTGGTAAAAATCCTTGGAAATCAAGGACGGAAATTTAATTAGCCCAGGAGCTTATGACTACCAAAATATAGACCATTATTCCTTTAAAAATAGGAAAAAAATCAAAGCAATTCTTGATAAAATGCTTATAAAAGGAAAGATAAAATAGAATGAGTCTCAATTAACTAATAAGTTTTGACTTTAAATAAGATGAAGAAAATATATCAACAATTTCAGTAAATTCAATAAATTCAATCCCTTCATAAATAAAATTAAAGAATATTATTAATTCGAATAATCCTCAAATTAAAAGTAGTGCTAATTTTGTTAAATTTTCTTCATAAATCATAGAAAATAAATCCAATTCATCTTTGGCAGCAGGAGAAAATTGCAATATGAAAAGTTAGCTGAATCTTCTCAAAATGCCCAAATCACAACATGGAAATTTGGTGAACACTGACCGATCATTTCAAACTTCTTTTGTAAAAAAATAAAAGAATAACTCATTCATGGTCAAGGCAAACTCAAATTAAAATAATTTTAATTGCAGTATTAAAGTCTTGAAATGTGAATAATCTGAGAAAAATGAAAACAGTAATATCAATTCTCAAAATAAAGATTTTCTTTCAGGAGAACTTAAGAAAAAAGAAACATCAACTGCGTAAAAATTAATAGTCCCTGTTCTGGCTGTCAAAATTGTAAAACCTGTAAAGACTGACAGTTGCATTCTAGATAACAAAGTTGGGGATTCAATCTAAAAAATAAGCACCAGATTGAAAAAGATAGTTGAAAGATAAAATTTTATGAGCACTTCACAACTGCATGGCAGCAAAAAAGATGAAAAATAGCCAGCAGGAAAGCAAAGTTTATGCGTGAATGTCTCTGCATCAAGCAATGTACCTAACAGAAAGATTACTATAGTTTAAAGATAAATTTTGCTTCAAGCTCAATCGCAAATCAATTATTTTAGGTTTCTCCATAAATTAATGAAAAAATTGTTTGATATCCTCAAAACGACTGATGAAAAAATTGCTTTATTTGAGGGTTCATTACTTTGCTTAGTATATAGAAAAATTGATGAAATACAGTGTCTTAAAAATATAAAATAAGTAACAAAAACTCAACTAAAGGATTTTCAAAAAACGGTTGAGTATAGAAATTTATTGGATGTTTTAAAGAAATACAAAGAGAGGTATGAAAGATAGAACGAGAAAGATGGTCTTTAATTGAAATTTGAATCAGAAAAATAGTTCGCCAATTTATTAACTTATGTTATGAAGATCCTTTATCAAAATATAATTAAAATATAATAACAAAAAGAAGAACTCAAGAGAAAAAAAGCCTTGGTATTCATCTTAGAAGATTTGATAGAATTAAGCAAGTTGTATCTCATTAATCAAGAATAAAATTGGCACAACTTTCTACAAAAATCGGGAATAAATAAAATTGTTGAATCTGTCCCCCCTTCATCACTTGATAGTGAGTATTGGCTGCAAGTTAAAAAACGATTTCTTGATCTTGGTAATTGTTGATACTATTTTTTGAAATATTTCCTTTCTTATTTAAACTTTAGGATTAATATTTTATTTAATATTCAACTCAATTAAAGATATTTAGATGGGTTCTTTTCGATCTCAACCAGATTTAACCAAACACACTTATGTTAAAAGTGGGATTGGATTTACTTATGCGTCAACGCACATGTGCGGTACTTAATATTATATCTAGGATGGAGAATTTATATGGAAGATGCACATCTAACAGTTTCCCCTCTCTCCGATAAAAAAAATTCGCTTTTTGCAATATTCGATGGACATGGAGGTATCTGTGGAAGTAGTAAGGTGCTTAAGTTTCAACTTTTGCTGAGAAACATTTCGTTGCAGAGCTCGAAAGCAATAAATCTTATCAAAATAAGGACTATGAGAGAGCTCTAAGGTAAACTTTTCTCAAAATTGATGAAATGTTGGCATCTCAGGCTGGCAAAAATTAAATAACTGCCATTCAGAAGGAAATGAGAGAAAAAGATAACGGTCCAAGATATGAGGAAGAGTCCCATGCAGGATGTACTGCAAATGTGGTTTTGATAACTCCTTAGTATATATACTGTGCAAACGCTGGAGACTCAAGAGCAATTGCTTCAGTTGATGGCAAATTAGTGGAATTAAGTAAAGATCATAAACCATAAGATGCGGGATAACTCGATAGAATTAAAAAAGCTGGAGGAAATGTGACTTATGGTCGTGTCAATGGCGGTCTAAATTTATCACGTGCTTTAGGTGACTTGTAATACAAAAAATCATCAAACTTAAGGCCAGAGGAACAAATGATTACAGCTAATCCGGACATTAAAAAAATAAAGAATGAAAAAATAGATTTTATTATAATGGGTTGTGATGGTATCTGGTAGGTCAAAACAAATAGCTAGATGATTGACTGGATCGCCAAAAGAATCAATCAAGAATACTCCAGTCAGAGTATAAACGAGGAATTACTTGATTATCTAGTCTCCAAAGATAGCGGAAACCAGTATGGCATGGACAACATGAGTGCCATACTTATCAGATTCGATAAAAAGAAATGATAAGCAAATTAACCCCACCATCAAACTATTATTACTTTAAAAGATTTTGTCTTAAAATGGTCATTCTAACATTAGTTAATTATTTAATATCTATGAGAATAGCCAGAAATATTGGGTATAATTTTTCACAATGGGTGAAACTCACTAATTATTCAGCCAAATATGAGCAGGTTGCTAAATTAGAACTGGACAACCCAAAGAAAAAGAATGCACTTTCAGTTGATCTACTTCAAGAAGTAAAGCTAATTTTATTAAGCTTGATGATGCTATAAAACAAATCAACCAAACACCTTCTCTTCGTGCTTGCATCCTCAAAAGCAGTACTGAAGGTCATTTCTGTGCTGGTGCTGACCTTAAAGAAAGATTAGATAAGACTGAAGACCAAATAGAGTATATTGTCAATAATCTCCGAAGAATATTCAATGACTTGAGAAATGTTCATTGCCCTGTTATATGTTTAATAGATGGACCAGCTCTTGGAGGAGGACTTGAATTAGCACTTAATGCTGATATTAGAATTGCAACTGTAAGAGCAGAAATGGGACTTCCTGAAACTTATTGGAGTCTTATCCCTGGTGGAGGAGGAACTCAAACACTAGCTCGAACAATTGGAACCTCTCTCGCCAAAGAATTGATCTTTACAGGACGCCGTGTGAAAGGATAATAGGCTCAAAAAATTGGCTTGGTGAGTCATGTCGTCAGCACTTATGCTGAAACTGAGGAAAAAGCACTAAAAATAGTAGAATAAATGTTGGGAAATGCTCCAATCGCAATAAAGCATGCCAAAAAGGCAATTAATTGGGGTATCTAAACTGACTTGAAATCTGGTCTCTAAATTGAACGATTTAATTATGAAAGAGTGTTGAGAACTGCTGACAGAAGATAAGGGTTTAAAGCCTTTGCAGAAAAGCGTAAGCCGAAATATACAGGCAATTGATAAAGAGCATGGCTTTGGATTATATTTTTTTAAATTAATTTGGTTAGCAGATATTAATTTTTTGATGAAAAAACACCCCATAAAAAGCGCAAGCAATTTTGAGATTAATGAATAAATAGGGAGGGTTTGTTAAAACTGTCAAATTATTGAAAAATAGGATTTGTTAACTTCGCAACAATTATGCCATGAGTGTCATAAAAACCAAAATTAGTTTTAAAGATTGAAGGTATCATCATTCATAATGCATAGAATAGTCGTCCATCATTAAAATTGCCTTATCTTTAAAAAGTCGATTCGCTTGCCTATGCTGAACATGAATCTGAGGATTTAAAATAAAAGTTAATTGGAAAGTCTTGTAGTGGATCGAAAGTTAATTTGTAAATGATTCAATATAAAGATAAATTGATGAATCAGAAGACGAATCAGAAGAGTAGTATCATAAAGTTAAGGAATAGAAACTTTTACAAAATATTAGAACCACTAAACAGCAAATGATAGCTGAAAAAAAAGTAATCATTGGGACAGGATTCACTTACGACATGACAGACTTTTTTAAATTCAAGAAAAAAGTGTAATATCTATCAAAAATTAGATCAGTAGAACAACGAAAAGAGGGAACTTTTCTTTAAGAAATTTCAGGAAGTAGAATTGCGTGGTTTATTCTCCTATATACCATTACCAGCAGTGCTATGATACCAGGATGGATTATGAACATTCATGCCACGAAATTTTTACGTCAATGCTGGCGTTTTTTAATGCAATCATTTATGCTCATCCCATTTGTAATTCATTAAAAGAGAACAGCAACTGAAGAAAATAAATAGAAATATGAACTCAGCTATATCTTTAAAACTAATCATATCGTCAAACCATACATTAGTTCTCTTTCAAATTCATTGTGGTTTTTAATGATTCTATCGTGCTTTTAGTGGACGTATGTCTCGCATGGCATTGTATTGGGTAGTCTTTCTAATTTCTTTTTGAGTATTGGTCGATCAATGCGAAAAACAAGTCATGACCTCTAATTAGGAGGGCAAATGCTCGTTATTTTGGGAGTGTGCCTGGTCCTTAATGATTCTGTGACTCTTGATGAGGGAAACATCTCAGACAATGATTATCTAAGTCACAATACTTTCTATCTGCATCGTACTTGGTATCAAAGAATTGGAGGAGATTTAGTAACATGCAAATTATTTAGATTGCTATTTTAACGTCTTTAATGATGTCTGAGTTTTCAAAATATACCTCTGATCTAAGAAGCTACTACCCTCCATTTTTGTCAATGATGTTGGTTAATATCTTCAATTCCTTTAATATGGGCCTTATCACCTTTTTCTTCAATGGGGCTACATTCGATTTGGATCCATTTTGGGGGATTTTCAGCATTTTCACTGATGTTCATTTCATTTCTTTTATGTATATGGCAATTTTCCTTGCCCTTGGTCAGTTAGTATCTGTTTTACTGATAACAAAAATGTTTCCAGATCCAATTATTCCTGCTTTAGGCATGACTCTAGAACCATTCATAGCTTGTTTTATTGTCCAATTAGCCAATGTTCAAAATCTACCTGGCGATTTTTCAATGATAGGATTTATTTTCATTTTTCCTGGACTTCTTATAGTACTTATGGGGCAATGCTTCTATCAGCGTTAAAAATCTACAGCCTAAGAATCAGATCGCCGAGTACAAAATTTGCTTTAAGAAATTAAATCATTAAAAAACATGAATAATGCTCGAAAACTCTCAAAGATAAATTCTATTAATTCAATGAATAAGTCAAATGAATCGAGGCTGTTTCATTCAGCGACAGAAATTTATAAAAAAAGAAGTACCAAATCCTGAAATAATTGGCTATTTTAAAGTATCATGATATTCATAAAGCAACAATTTATAAGTATTGATCTTCATAATTAAATTAACATGAAATGTATCTTAAAGTTGAGATTTGCTGAAATTAATCAAAGAGCCTTTTTAAGAACCCGAAGTTCAACTGGGGATAAAAACCATTGCTTGCAGTTTTCAATGGCTTCCTTGAAATGATTAGAATGCTGATGCTTTTCCACAACAGCTAGACTGGCGAACTTCTCAATGAAAATGTATGTGCCTGCTTCCTTAATGTCAGTGAAAACTTCATATTTTATAACTCCTTCTTCCTTGCGGCTTTCTTCTACCAATTTGCTGACATGGGGGAGAGCATCAGCCACTTTATCAGCATGAACTCTCACGATAGCAACGACATCAACAGTTTAGTCAGTCATAAAGATATGTCAAATTAATTATATATCTTGCATTTTAATTATATTTCAACAATGGCATAAAATGTCATAGATCATCTTCTTCTTTTTAAATTAAATAAAGAAATTATTAAAGTATTTGATGTTTTTTTATTATTTAACTATTTAAAATATTTTATGAATTAATCAATTTTACTTATTTCTTTATGTCGGTTGGTGCATTCATTGATATTAGAAAGAAATTCAACTTAAAAATATTAAAATATGCCTTGAAGAATAGAAAATAATATTTATTTTATGGTATGCACTTTAAAAATTTAACTGCAGAAAGCCAACGGAAAAATTGGGTAACTTCATTTTGAATTCTTAGTGCTCGTTCAAATTACAGATTTATAATATATGGTAGATATAAATCGATCAATTGTCTTTTGCCCAGTATTTGGTAAGAAGGATAATTGAGTTTAGAAAACATACAAACTAATATCAACAACATTATTATATTTTTTCATATCTCAATATTATCTAAGAATTAGTGTCATCAAAAATCATCAAGCTACCACGCTATCTTGGGTTTTTTCTAAAATATTTTTGGTATCTATCTCGTTGTACATTGGGAATGTAGTTGTCATAGGTTTTTCGTTGATTGGTGTTTTTGGGAATACTCCAAGACTCTCCAAATGATTCTCTAAATCTTTGGTGATAACATCAATGGGTCTCATCGCATCAAATCTAAAAAGTTTTCCTATCTTTTCATAATGTTCTACAACTGGCTTGTTATTTTCATTGAAAACTTGTAATCTTTTTGCGATAATGTCTGCATTATCATCATTTCTTCCACTAGTTTTTCCCCTTTGGATTAGTCTTCTAATTAGCTCAGGCTAGTTGCATTCAAAGTAGATGGCTGATTTAAGATTTACCCATTTGGACATCATTCTTTCCCAAACATCCATATTTTCTTGGCCTCGAGGGAAACCGTCAAGTAAATATCTTCCTCCATAGTTATTCTTTTCAATTTGAGCTTGAACAAGTTTGACCATTAAGTCACTTGAAATAAGTTTGCCTTGCTTCATCACATTATCAAGTTATTTGCCTAGTGCTGAACCAGTTTTAACTTCATCTCTTAGGAGATCTCCAGTCGACAAGTGGATGAAACCGTATTTTTTAATAAGAATGCTGCATTGACTAAATTATTAATGAAAATACGTTCCTTTCCCTGATCCAGGGCCACCGAGCACAAAATGCATGTGTGCTGGTGCTGGGGGAAACACATTAGACTCTGCGAGTTTTTCTTTGATTTGTTGATAAACCTATTATCTGGATTTAGTAGCATCAATTTTAAGGCAATTATTTCTGGATTCAAAGACTTTCACAATAGGAAGAGTCTCCCTTTAGAAAGTCTATAGTCTCTTCTTAATTGTTTCAGGGTTATCATCAGTCCTACCGCTTGTCTGAGATCTATCCAGAATTCTGTCCACCATGATGGCTGATGGGCATTCAAAGTATATTAAGTTTCTGACCACAACCTTTTCAGCCAGCTCTCTCTAAAACTCTTCTAAGTTTTCTTTGTTTCTTGGAAATCCGTCAAAAAGGTATCTCCTGTTGCCATAAGTTTAAATTCCGCTCTTTAGAAGTTTCACCACTAAAGTTGATGGTAAAAGCTTTCCCTCCCGGATATAGTTTCCAATAGTTTAGGCAAGTTCTCCTCCCTTCTATTGCTCTTCACGCAACAGGTCCCCAGTTGATAAATGTTTAAACTTGTAATCTCTAACCAAATTTTCTGATTGAGTGCCCTTACCACTGCCTGGACCACCCAATAAGAAAAAGATGTGAGGTTTGGTCATGAGTCCATCATTATCGGTTTATTTCTAAATAGAATTTGGTGTTACCTGTGATTGGCTGCAACCCATTTTAAATGCTAGTTATTGTTGTTATCAATATTAAAGAAGTTCATATGTTTAGAATTAAGTAGTATAATTTCAACATAGTAAAAATATAACTCTACTTAAATAATACGTTCTTTTTTAATACAAGCTTCACTGTACTGTCACTCCATATATACAACAATTACATAATAATGTCTCCAACTGAAAAGTTTGGTTTCATTTAAAACTGTCTGAAGCGGCCAGAATATTTGATTTCAAAAAATCAATAATAAGAACAATAAAGCTATAAAAGCATCATCCAAATCATTCACATACGCTAAATATATCAGCTTTATTTTTCTATCTTGGATTAGCCTCTTTGAATTTGGCTGGGAAAATATCAATTTGGTCAAATCCAGGAATTTAATCTCCATCGTAAAAGTTAAAGCAATTATACTTGCTTCCCGACTTTACTTATGCTCCTTCAGGCAAAATTTGTGGAGGAACATAGAGATCCAACGCATTGTATTTTGGTTTAAAACCTTCTCCGGGCGCTAATGATAGGGAAGGGATGCTAACACCTCCTATCACATCTTGCTGTTGAATAAACTCAACAATGATTTATAATTCACCTACTGTCTCATCGTTCCTATTCTTGAGTTTGAGTCTTTTTATTTGAGAATGGCTGCCGTCCCTTTATTCTTCCTCACCAATTTTTCCTATATTTTGGCAAGTAACTTTTCCAATATAATCTTCATGGCTGTAGCTATTCCTTTAGTCGTTTTACTCCCTTAAAGTAAATGTGATATTATCATCCACCATTTCTATAGAGTTGTAATAAAATCTTTCATTCCACTCCACTCTATGTGCACCATGATCTCCGATTGTGCCTTCCAATTTCTTGACGTGAAGAGAGGATTGGTTTTGCTATTTGTTGGTTTCATTGCTTAATTCGAGGATTATTTTCTTATTAGATAAAGGTATTACTTTTTTGGATGTTTCGATGTCTTTTGCACAAACAATAGTAATTATGACAGTACCCGGAGTGGCCTAATGAACCTTCGAATGATGAACGTCCTCAACTCTCATCCCTAAATTCGACATCTTTGGAGCTCCAAATAAAATATATTTCAAATTTCATGAGAGCAAATTGGTATCCAAATTAATTTGAAAATAATCGTTATCTTGAGTTTCTCAGTCAAATGTTTTTAGTTTGTGATTAACCATTATTTAAATTTGATAATTATTTCTAGAAGCTATTAATAATCATCAAAGGAGCATATCAATTAAACTCCAACAATTTATACACAACTCAACAGAAAACATAAAGGCTTTTAAAATTAATTTTAACATCAAGATAAATCCTTTGATTAAAAGTCATATATTTATCATGTTTTTAAGGCGAGTAATTAGGTTTGCAGCATCAACTACAAATGTCACGGCTCAAAAATTGCCCAAAGCACCAAGGTTACTTTCAGGAGAGCTCTAAACATTCCGATTTGACGCAGAGAGTGCTAGACTATTTGATGGATATACACTCGATGAATTATATGGTAGTAAGATAGGCTTAAAGCATTCCCCCGCAGTATTGGCTTAAATGAGGAAGTAAGCTTTCAATGATTTAGAGACACATTTGCTTCCATTTTGGTGTTTGTGCTGGGTTTCGGAATCATATGGCATCTCCATACGTTGGACTTGCAGCAACTGTAGGAAATGCGTAGTCTCAATGAGAATAGGCTTAGCAGATCAGTAAAACTGCCTGAGGGACTATCGAACAATCTGATAAGCACAACCCTGATCTTAGATGAAGTTCAATTCCAATGAGGAACAATCTGATTTGTTCAATCAAAATTTATCCCATGTCTAAATTGAAGAACATAAGAAAAGTTAACTAATAATATGACTACGCTAATTTATGTTTGTAAAGGTCATTTATTTACTCATAAGATTGTCCATAAATCATTCACTATTGCCAGGAGAATATCAGTAAATCTAAATATCAATTTGATTATTGGAGGTGCATCAAAATTTAATACAAAGTTAATATAGTCTATTCAATTATCTTAAATCTTTACTAATGTTTTTTTTTAATTATTTGCTCAAATTATAAAATCATTTCTTCTAATATTTTCAAAATTCAATTCAATATCCCTTTGTTCATGCTTTTTGAAAATTTAAGTTGACATCAACTTGCTATCTAACATTATTCTTTCAATATTTTGCTAATTAACATTTATCAACGTTCCCATTATAGATTATCAATTTCATCAAATTCTGCGAACGGGTTCCAGAATACTTTTTCTCATTTACTCCACATTAATTTATCGCTAGTCCAATCTACGGCGTAAGGACTATATTTCAACAGACATTAGGAACATTCTCAAACTATTGGCTTCCTCTTTTTTCTCCGCGTTGATGTTATCAGAATATTTCAATCTCAATTTTCGAATATCCTCATCCAAATTTTTGTTTTCCGTTTTGAGTCGATCAATTTCTGCCCCCAAAATATGAATTCTTCTTGCGTAATCCTGATATTCTTAAATCTGTTTAGCAAGATTCTTGGTTTAGATATCACTCTTCTGCACTTCCGACAGTAGTCTGGAATAATCTGAAGTTAGTTGACTAATTCTAAATTTAGATAGAGTTACTTGTTTTAGAGAGTACCGATTTTGCTGATAAGATTATCGATTTCGTTGTTTTTGGATTGCACTTTTGATTGCAAACGAGAGTAGCTTTCCTGCATTTCTGAAAGTTATTTTGATTTTGCTTTACTTAGCATGGTTCCCTCGCTGTTAAGTCGCTCAATCTAAGAACTTAGAACTATTATTTTAAAAGCAAATTAGTTAGTAAATCCTTTTTCCTTTTCCAGCTCTTGTTCGAGACTTTTTAGCTTTCTCTCATAGCCTTCGATATCCTGAGACATTCCCATCATATGATTCTAAATGTAATCAAAACTACTTGTTGTTCCTGAAGAGTCATTTCCATTTCATTTTTTTTCCTTAGTTCAGGCTACAATCTGTTATACTGAGTGCGAAGTTCCTCATATTAATTATTTTTGGTCTTAATCATACTGTTTAGTTTCTCTTTTTCTTGAGTATTTTTAAACAGTAAATTTTCTATTTCTCGGGCTTTGCCATCGGCTTCTCGATATTTTTGTTGCCAGTTATCGATATCTCTTTTCAGATTTGTGTTGGTCTATTGCATTTTTGCTGCGAGCTGATCATTCTAGCGAATCTTTATCTCATAGTTTTTATAAAAATTAATTTTACTGTAAAGTTATAGTTTCTATTTTTACAGCTGCGCAAGTTCTTTGTTTCTATCTTTTAGCAAATCATTAAGCTTTTATAGTTAAGTAGTCAATAGCCTAATTTTATTTTAGTAATCCTTTGTCTTGAGGTCAATGCTCTTGTATTCTCCTAGAGTGTTTTCAATCTTATTATATCTAATCCTGAAATCGTTGAGTTCTCCTGCTTGATTCTTCAACAGATTATTGAGCCTTTAAATTTATTTTGTGAGATTAAGATTATTACGTTCTGCATCCTTTAATTGATTTTCATTTTTCTTAGCATTATTGATATCACTTTAGAGTTTGCTAATAGTATACTTTAGCTCTTAGTTTTGCTTGATCTGATTATTGTATTTATCCTCTACATTCTTTTTGTCCTTTTCCACGTTTCCAAAGTTGTTGACAGTTACCTGAAGATTATTGTAGCGACCTTTCCAGTCCTAAATTTATCCAAGCCTGGATTTAAGGATTCCGTTTATGCGATCATTTTCAATTTTTAGATTGTTGATCTTTGACTCGTAATTGTAGAGCTCATTCTCCAAGTTTTTAAATTTAGAAAGTTCTGCATCACGATCACTGACTTTTTTCTTCCACTGATCAATTTCATCAATTTTTGTTCGAAGGATATTGTTAAGTCTCTCAAGTTCTTTGGATGCTAAAGCAAGTTTATTTCCTAGTTCTTCATTATATAATTCAAGCTCCTTCGCTCTGACAACTTCATCCTCCAATCTGCTTGCCCTGGCCTTCCACTCATCTGCTTCTTTAGTCTTGCCATCGAGGGCAGCCTTGAGTTGTTTGTTATCAAACTCCCACTCTTTTTGCTATTTAATTTGTTGGTTTAATTTATTTTCACGCTGCTTGAATGCTCTAGCCTCCTCGTCTTTGTCTTTAAGAATTTAGTTGAGGCGAATAAACTATTGATTGATAAGGGCAAGCTTATTTTCATAGTCATTGATCAAGTTTTCACAGTTTCTTAATTCCATAATAGTGATTTCATATTTCTGGCATTTCTGTTTGTAATCTTCGATCTCCCTGTTACGGTTATCGAGTAATTCGCGGCCTTTTCTAATCTAGTTTTATAAACTAGACCTCTCATTTTGGAATCGAACACTCATTTCCCGAATTTCTCTATCAATCATTGATTTTCTCTGACTTTCCATCATGTTTCTCAAATCTTAAAGTTCTTTAGATTTGCTCTTTTCAGTTGCCTGATAACGAGATTTCCACTTCTCAATTTCCTGCATCAGATCTGCATTTTTGTTTTTTTCCTGTTCATACTTCTGTTTGAGAGAAGAGTCAACATCATTTAATTTATTTTTTAGCATTTCGTTCTCGTGATAAAGTGTCTCACAAATTTTGTTCAATTTTTAATACTCTTCGCGATACTCATTAATCTCCTTTTCTTGTGAAAAGCAACGCTAGGTCAATTCCCGTATCTGTACTTCGTAGCTCTGTGAGTTAAATAGTTGTCGTTCATATTCCTTGGTCCGTACGCGCAGTACTTATATTTACTGGGAGAGGCGTTCAATCTCGATGGTTTGAAAAACAACGATAAATTGGATGTTTTATCCCAAATTAGTCTTTTTATAGTTTGGTAGATTCTGAATACGTGATCTGAATCTAATAAGATTTACTTGCGTAGGTCATCGCCGTAAGCCAGCGAGTCGTTTACAATGGATGTCGAAATGAAAGAGCGGTTGACATTGCCAGAACCTTAATTAGGAAGTATGAACCTGTGTTGAAAACGTAGGATTGGCGTAGAACTGGTTCACGGAAAGAGGATCGATCCATCAATGTGATTTTGAATTAAATTTAAAATTAACTAAATATAGTACCTATTGACATGAATCTTTCATTAAAATTTAAAATGAGCAGTAAACTTACAAAATTAATTTACTAAACCATGAGGACAATTAGCTGTTTAGAACGGGGTTGGGGTTGGGGTTGGGGTTGGGGTTGGGGTTGGGGTTGGGGTTGGGGTTGG
>Ga0302191_10000614_pt1 | contig 22990 bp, 18 predicted proteins | sample II_Bog_E3_1_FD_198775 | JGI IMG/M metagenome (GOLD analysis project Ga0302191, IMG submission 198775) | Peat permafrost microbial communities from Stordalen Mire near Abisko, Sweden - II_Bog_E3_1 | ecosystem: Environmental > Terrestrial > Soil > Wetlands > Peat | place: Sweden: Abisko...
GGCTAAATTTCATCATGAAGTTTAGCCTTTTTTGAATGTTGGGCACAGCTCATTTTCTAATTGGATTAAAGAATATGCATCTACAAGCTACAAAAAAATGTCACCAGAAACGGCACTGTAAAGTCCATAATAAAGCCCTGGTAAATAGATACGATAGCAAAGTCTTTTCCGGAGTTACGGACAATAACAGGGAAAGTGGTGTCCATGGTTGTTGCTCCACCGGCACAAATGGGAGCTAATTTTCCAAAATACTTCACCATCCATGGAGCAAAAAGGAGGGTGAAAACTTCACGCATAATATTGGAAAGTAATGCAATGGTACCCAGTTCAACTCCTTTGCACTGGGTGATCAGGATACTTGATAGTGAATAATAACCGAAACCGGAACCAACTGCCAGACAATCGGCCATACTTCTGTTTTTCAGGAAGAAACTGACAACAATAACGCCAAGCCATGTACCTGAAATCGTCATAAGGGGCAGGAATATCAACCTTGGATTCATATTACGAAACTGCCCGAAAGAAGTAGGGTCATTTCCAATGCTGATTCCAACTGAAAACAACAATCCGCACAGTACGTAGAAACTGATAGAATTGTTCATCAGTTCCTGTGGTAAAAGACGAAAGATGCCTAACAGCAATCCCGTGGCGAAGAACGAAAGAATGATCAGACTGCCTTTCATTTGTTCTCCGGTTTAGTACGTACCAACCTCCAGAGCAGTCCTGCAAAGACAATACTTCCCAATGTTCCGGCAAAAGCCAGCAGAAAAGCTTCGAAGCCCAGATTCCCGAATTGCTGAATAACTGTTTTGTTGGCACCGACTTCGAGACCCAGTAAAAACAACAGCAACCAGATAAGCATCAATATGATCCGGTGTATAAACAGGAGTTTATGATGACGAAGGATATAGCCAACAGCAATTCCCGCAATCATAAAGGCAATGACAATAAACATAGGATTTTGTATTTTAGATGCAAAGATAGATTAAATTTAAAAATCCATGAATGAATTCAGTTGAAAACACAGAATAAGTACTATTAAGAAAATAATTACCAATTTATTAAAGAATAGAACGCGGATGGGACATTCCGACTTGTCGGAAATTTCACGAATTCAGCGGATTAAAACTGATAAAACAGATTAATATCCTATAACGGATTTAAATACGGATTTTATTCATACAAGTATGAATGATAAAGACATAGATCTTAAAAATCATTCCGATATATCGGAATTTAAATCCGTATTAAATCCGCTAAATCTGTGTTTATCCGCGTTCTATTCTTTTGAATTCAAAATGAGAAATTTAATTTTTCCAATTACTTAGTTCACAAGGAAGAATAAATATTCAATCAAAAAATATTGATACTGATATGAATGCTACATGCCAAAAAATGAGTATTTTTGCACCTTCTTAAAAATGGAATAAATATGAACAAAGATTCATAAGTAAGAATAAAGAAATCAACTAATAATCAAACAACTAAAATGAGCAAAAAAGCAATCCTACTGATTTTGGATGGTTGGGGAATTGGGAATCATACCCATTCGAATGCTATCTACAGCACACCAACGCCTTACTGGAATTCGCTGGTGGAGAAATATCCTAATTCACAATTAAAGGCATCGGGTGAAGATGTCGGGCTTCCTGACGGACAAATGGGAAACTCTGAAGTCGGTCACCTGAATATAGGTGCCGGGCGTGTGGTGTATCAGGATTTAGTCAAAATCAATATCGCTTGCCGTGATAACAGCATATTGAAAAACCCTGAAATTATCAATGCGTATTCGTATGCACGTGACAATAAAAAGAAAATTCATTTTTTAGGATTAGTTTCCGATGGTGGCGTTCACAGTTCGCTGGATCATTTACTGAAGTTGTGTGATATTGCCAAAGAATACGGTATTGACGATGCTTTTGTTCATTGCTTTATGGATGGTCGCGATACTGATCCACGCAGTGGAAAGGGTTTTTTGGAAGAACTGGAACAGCATTTGCAAACATCAGGAGGTAAAATAGCTTCTGTCATTGGCCGATATTATGCAATGGATCGTGACAAACGTTGGGAACGTGTAAAGTTAGCGTATGATTTACTGGTAAACGGAGTAGGAACAGCTACAACCGATGTGGTTTCTGCATTGCAAACATCGTATGATGAAGGAGTAACCGACGAATTTATCAAACCGATAGTAGCGGTGGATGCTGCAGGGAAACCATTAGCCACAATTGAAGCCGGCGATGTGGTGATTTTCTTTAATTACAGGAACGACCGTGCAAAAGAATTAACCGTTGTCCTGACACAAACAGATATGCCTGAGGTGGGAATGCATACTATTCCACTGGAATTCTATTGTATGACCCCTTACGATTCTACATTCAAAGGGTTGCATGTATTATTCGACAAAGACAATGTTCAGAATACATTAGGCGAATATATTTCCGGTTTGGGACTGAAACAATTGCGTATTGCCGAAACAGAAAAATTTGCTCATGTAACCTTCTTCTTTTCAGGAGGTCGTGAAAGTGAGTTCAACGGAGAAGAAAGGATTCTGGTACCCTCTCCAAGAGTGGCAACCTATGATCTTCAACCGGAGATGAGTGCACCTGAAGTAGCCGAAAAACTTGTTGCTGCCCTTAACACTCAGAAATATGATTTTATAGCATTGAACTTTGCGAACTGCGATATGGTCGGTCATACCGGTGTATATCCTGCCATCCAGAAAGCTGTTACAACCATCGACAATTGCCTGAAACAGGTAGTGGAAGCAGCTATAGCCAATGATTATGAAGCAATTATTATTGCCGATCATGGTAATGCCGATCATGTTGAAAATGCAGACGGATCACCAAATACAGCCCACTCTTTAAATCCTGTCCCTTTTATTTATGTAACAGGCCGCAAGGATGCGAAAGTTGAAAATGGTATTCTGGCTGATGTAGCTCCCTCAATTTGCCAGATCCTGGGAATTGAACAGCCTAAGGAAATGACCGGAAAAGGACTTATAAAATAGGAATGAGGAGTGAGGAATGAGGAACGAGGAATAAGGAATGAGGAGTGAGGAATGAGGAATGAGGAATGAGTAATAAAGAAGAGTTTTTCCTCAAGAAACCAAATAGAAACGCTGAAAGTTAGTTCATTCAGCGTTTTTTATTTTCAAATTATTGTAATTATGAATTGTGAATTATGAATTATGAATTGATATTCATTATCTTTGTACTTTAAAAGCTGAAATTATGAAACTTAGAACAGAACTCGAGAACCGCATCCTTGTATTGGACGGGGCAATGGGTACAATGATACAACGATATAAACTCACTGAAAAAGATTATCGCGGTGAACGGTTTGCTGACTGGGGAAGCCTTGTAAAAGGGAATAATGACCTGTTAATACTGACACAACCTGATATCATTCGCTCTATTCATGCCGAATACCTGGCTGCAGGTGCTGATATTATTGAAACAAACACATTTAACGCCCAGGTGATTTCGATGGCTGACTATGGCATGGGAGATCTTGTTCGTGAGATTAATCTGGAAGGTGCCCGTTTAGCGCGGCAGGTTGCCGATGAGTTTACAGCCAGGAATCCTGATAAACCAAGATTTGTAGCCGGAGCTGTTGGTCCGACCAATAAAACAGCCTCCATGTCACCGGATGTAAATAATCCTGCTTTTCGTGCGGTTAGTTACGATGACCTTGTTTCAGCCTATAAAGAACAAATACTGGCGTTGATTGAAGGAGGAGTTGATGCACTGTTGATAGAAACTATTTTCGACACACTGAATGCAAAAGCGGCCATTTATGCAGCGGAAGAGGCCATGAAAGAACTCGGAAAAAGGGTTGAAATCATGCTTTCGGCAACCGTGGCTGATACCAGTGGACGTACCTTGTCTGGCCAGACGATCCGGGCATGCCTTGCCTCTGTCGGGCATGCCAATGTGCTTTCAATAGGTCTAAACTGTTCGTTTGGAGCCAAAGACCTTAAACCCTATCTGAATGAAGTAAGTGCACATTCTTCCTGTTTTGTAAGTGCCTATCCGAATGCCGGATTACCGAATCAGTTTGGTGAATACGATGAGACTCCCGAAACAATGGCAGTGCAGGTAAAAGAATATATTGATGAGAAGCTGGTCAATATTATAGGAGGTTGTTGCGGCACTTCACCCGATCATATAGCTGCCTATCAGGACCTGATAAAAGGTGCAGCGGTAAGGGAGAAAAAAACAAAGAGTAATAATTTAGAGTTAAGCGGGTTGGAGTTGCTGGAAATCATTAGTCTTTCCCCGGCAATATCATCCGACCTCTCCCCTAACCCCTCTCCCAAGGAGAGGGGCATAAGATCTGAGGAAAGCAAAGATGGTCTCGGTCTACTCGCTGGGAGCTATTCCCCTAACCCCTCTCCCAAGGAGAGGGGCATAAGACCTGAGGAAAGCAAAGATGGTCACGGTCAACTCGCAGGGAGCTTTTCCAGGGAAAGGGGCATAAGACCTGAGTATTATACTTCATCCGTTGAGAACTGGAAAATTTTACAACCAATTGCAAAGGAACTTAGACATAATCAAACTGAAGCAGAAAATAAACTTTGGCAAGCAGTCAGAAGAAATAGTACAGGTTATAAAATAAAAAGACAACAAGTAGTTGATGGTTATATTGCTGACTTTATTTGTATTGAAAAAAGAGTAATTATCGAAGTCGATGGAGAAATACATCTTAATTCAGAAAACAAAAAAAGAGATGAAGAAAGATCAAGAATATTAGGAACTCAGGGATACCAGATTGTTCGATTTACAAATGAAGAAGTTACTGACGATATTGTTAAAGTGGTAAATAAAATCAAATCACTTTTAGACAATAAACCTACGCCAGCACGAACTTCTTTTTCCAATGGTCCCCTCTCCCGGGGAGAGGGGGCAGGGGGAGAGGTCGAATACTCAGATCAGAAAGATGAAACTCCTTTGGTGAGGTCTCTTTTCGTCAACATCGGCGAACGTTGTAATGTAGCAGGTTCCCGTGCATTTCTGCGATTGATTAATGAAAAGAAATACGAAGAAGCCCTGAGAATTGCCCGCAAACAGGTTGATGACGGTGCTCAGGTTATTGACATCAATATGGATGATGCGATGTTGGATGCTAAAGAAGAGATGGTAACCTTCCTGCATTATCTGTCTTCCGAGCCTGAAATATCGCGGGTACCGGTGATGATTGATTCTTCAAAATGGGAAGTGATTGAAGCAGGCCTGAAATGTGTTCAGGGTAAATGCATTGTCAATTCCATTAGTCTGAAGGAAGGGGAAGAAGATTTCCTGATGAAAGCCCGTAAGATTCGCGCTTATGGTGCAGCTGCTATTATTATGGCTTTTGACGAAAAAGGCCAGGCCGACAGTTTTGAACGTAAAACACAGATATGCAAAAGGGCATACGATTTATTGGTTGACAAAGTTGGTTTTCCACCTCAGGATATTATTTTTGACCCGAATGTTCTGGCAATTGCCACAGGTATTGAAGAGCATAACAATTACGGGGTCGACTTTCTGAATGCTACCCGTTGGATTAAACAAAACCTGCCGTATGCCAAAATAAGCGGTGGAGTAAGTAACCTGTCTTTTTCATTCAGGGGGAATAATGTTGTACGTGAGGCCATTCATTCCGTATTTTTATATTATGCTATCAAAGAAGGCATGGATATGGGAATCGTAAATGCGGGCATGTTGCAGATTTACGAAGACATTGATGATGATTTACTTGAACATGTGGAAGACATTGTGCTGAACCGCCGGCCGGATGCCACAGAGCGAATGATCGAACTGGCTGAAAAAGTAAAGGATTCAGATTCTGGCGAGAAAGTGGAAAAAGTGGATGAATGGCGTTCACGTCCGTTACAGGGCCGGCTGGAATATGCATTGATAAAAGGGATCAGTGAATTTCTCGAAGAAGATTTAGCTGAAGCACTGACTCAGTATGACTCAGCGATTGAGATTATTGAAAAGCCGTTGATGAGTGGAATGAATATCGTCGGTGATTTATTCGGCGATGGGAAAATGTTCCTGCCACAGGTAGTAAAAACTGCCCGTACGATGAAAAAAGCGGTGGCTATTCTTCAACCCGTCATAGAAGCTGAGAAAGTTCCCGGGCAAAGTTCATCCGCAGGGAAGTTTTTAATTGCTACCGTAAAAGGCGATGTTCACGATATTGGAAAGAATATTGTTGCCGTCGTACTGGCCTGTAATAATTTTGAAGTAATCGACCTGGGGGTTATGGTTCCAACGGAGAAGATCATCCGGACTGCAATTGAGCAAAAAGTGGACATTGTAGGATTAAGCGGATTAATCACCCCTTCACTGGAAGAAATGACGAATGTAGCTGCTGAAATGCAGAAAGCAGGATTGACTGTTCCTTTACTGATTGGTGGTGCCACAACTTCAAAGATTCACACGGCTGTAAAGATTGCACCTAATTATAAAGGACCGGTGATTTATGTAAAAGATGCTTCGGTGAATACCCATGTAGTTGCACAACTTATGAGTGAAAAAAATCATGTAGCTTATGAGACTGAAATAGCAACAGAATACCAGGCCCTGCGTGACAAGCAAACTAAAAAACCGGATCTGTTAAGTCTTGATGAAGCAAAAAGACGCAGGCCGAATCTTTTTTAGTCTACAGAATAATTCGCCCACATTATCAATGTATTTTATGACTCATAATTCATTCAAATTATGAGTTAAGTACTAGAAAGAATAGAATTACCTATTTATTATTAAAGAATAGAACGCGGATTTTCACGAATTCAGCGGATTAAAACTGATTAATATCCTATAACGGATTTAAATACGGATTTTATTCATACAAGTATGAATGATAAAGATATAGATCTTAGACATCTTTCCGATGTATCGGAATAAAAATCCGTATTTCATCCGCTATATCTGCGTTTATTCCGACAAGTCTGAATGTACCATCAGCGTTCTATTCTTTTGAATTTAAAATGTGACATTAAATTGTTCCTATTATTTATAAATCACATGATCTTCAAATTTTCACATTTATAAATCTATCCCGAAATGACTTTTACAGACTTAGGCATTAATGAAAATATTATTCAGGCACTTGTTGAAAATAACATTACCGAACCTACCGGCATTCAGCTTCAGGTAATCCCTCATATTCTCCGGCACGATACGGATTTAGTCGGTATTGCGCAGACCGGAACAGGGAAAACAGCTGCTTTTTGCTTACCGATCCTTCAGACCATTGATTCAAAACTGCCCAAAATACAAGCTCTGGTTTTGGTTCCAACACGGGAGTTGGGACAACAGGTGGCACGGGAGTTTTTCCTGTTCTCCAAGCATTTGTCACGGGTATTTGCCGAAGCAGTGTATGGTGGAGCACCTATTGAAGACCAGATACAGAAATTAAAACGTCCTACCCATGTGGTAGTGGCCACTCCGGGAAGACTGATTGATTTACTCGAACGAAGGGCGTTGAATCTGGATGATTTGAAATATCTGATACTGGATGAAGCCGATGAAATGATGAATATGGGTTTTAAAACAGAAATCGACACCATTCTGACATCCTGCAAGAAAGGCATTACCAAAATGCTTTTCACTGCAACAATGCCTGATGATGTAAAACAAATCATACGTGAATACCTGCGACCGGATTTTGTGGAAATACAAATCAATGCTGAAGAGTTTGTGAATCAAATGATCGAACACCATTATCTGATATATCCCCGGGAGGAAAAACTGGAATACCTGAAAGCCTTTTTATCTGAACGTACACATCAACGTGGAATTGCTTTTTGCAGGACAAAACTGGATGCCAAACGATTGGCAAAACAATTGGCCGGTTTTGAAGTCACAGCCGATGCCCTTCACGGAAACCTGAATCAGGAAATGCGCGATAAAGTAATGCGCGGTTTTAAGAACGGGCGAATAAACCTCTTGGTAGCAACCGACATTGCAGCACGAGGCATCGATGTCAAGGACCTGGATTATATTATCCATTATCATATGCCTGAAAAATCAGAATATTACACTCACCGGAGCGGACGTACAGCACGTGCAGGAAAATCAGGGATATCGGTATGTTTCGTGCAAAAAGATGAATTAGAAGACATAAAGACATTAGAATCGGAACTAAACATTCAGTTTACTCCGTTAACCATCAGGTTAAAACCTGAGCAACCCTCTTTGCCTGTCACCATTTATACGAATATAGGCTTTTCCCAGGGCTTTACGAAGGGAAGTCTGCGTGATTTTCTGGTAGAGGAAGCCGGACTGAATATGGATGATATCCAAAACACAGTGGTTGAAGACAACCGGTCGTATTTTGATATTCCCCGGAAATACGAAAAACAGTTGCTGCTGAATTTGAAGGGTTATAAACTCTCTCACAGAAATTTGAAGTTCACACAGGATGGTGATAACAGCAAGAGGAATATCTATTAAGTAATCATAAATATTTAACGATCTATTTGCTAATCTACAAAAGAATAAATATCAGCAACATGGCAATTATTAATTTTTCATTATTAATTATTATCAATAATATTATCCGCAGAAGCTCCTAAAACTTCAAGTAATTATTTTTTTTCTTCAGTATTATAATTCCGAAGGAATTAAATGTGAATAGCCATGTATAAAATGCATGGAAAATGATTGTTGAAAGACACCAACCACGAAGTGGTTGAATTGATAAAGCTAATATTTCTCATCATATTCAATCAAATACTTTTCAATTTATCGTTCAAATCTTAAAGCTTTATTTATTGTTATTCAACCCCTTTCGGGGTTAGGTTCATCCTCTTTTATTTTTACCATACATTTCATATATGGCTATTCACATTTAAATCCTTCGGATTTAAGAGATCGTTTTATCTTAGGACACTTTGGGGATAAACATTAGTATTATTAATTACTTAGAACATGAGGCTTTGTATTTAAAAACTTAGAACACTTAATATCTAACTGAAGAAGCTTCAGTTGGATTTTTAAGTTCAAACATCCTGACTTCCCGCAAATTTAGTTGTCAGTATTTATTTATACTATGAGAGTTTATCTGTTAAATTAATAAGGAAATAAGGTTGGGGTTTAGGGTGTTTGGTTTTCTATTAAGGGTGAAAAAATAAAAATAAGGTTTTAAAAAAAAATAATGTAAATTAAGACTTCCTGACTACACGCAAATTTAGTTGTTTTTTTTATCTCTAATACAAAGGACTTTATTCAAACCTTCTAAATAACAGAAATTACAGATAAAATACAACAAATTCAGGATATATGTAACAGTCAAATTTGTGACACAGACATTATAACTTCTTGATTTATATCACATATTCAGGAAGTCTGAATTTATCCTCATTCATTCAAAGAAATAAAACTTACAGCATTCATTATGTGTCGGAAGCTTTTTGTCCTCGAATACGATTTTTCTTTTATTTATTCACTTTAATTTACTCTCTCCACTTTCTTCAAGCTCACATAACACACATACCCGGTTGTCTGATATCCCATTTCACCAATTAAATCCATGTATCGTTTAACCTGCTGCAGGTAAGTTTTACTTTCCTTGTCACCGAATTTATAATCAATGATGGTTGCTTCATTTCCACGGATAACAACCCGATCAGGGCGGTATTGTTCCCCTGTTGGAATCAGGATAGTGGTTTCGTTCAGGACACGGACATCTTCGGCAAACCATTGTTGTGTTTCGGGTAAATTCCAGAAATGGTTGAGTTCGTTTTCCACCAGGAGGCTTTCATCATGGCTGATACGACCACTTCGCACAAGTTCGAGAATGGCATTCGGTTGATCGGATTTGTGAGTAATCTGCCGTAGAATATCGTGCATGATGATACCATAATTCAGCCGGCTATCTGTCAACTGTTGGTTTTCGAGTAAATAGTCAAGACTTTGATGACGGATTCGCAGCCTGTCGGAACTGCTGACCGAAGGATAAACGATGACCTTTTCGTTCCTTTCGTCAACAGGCTTGTCGTGATAAATGGCATGAGTAGGTTCGCCCAGTTCAAACAACTTTGTATCGTCATTGAATGAATCAGACAGTGATATTATTTCCATATCCAATCCCGGAGTTTTCACACTCATACAGGCTATTAACAAAGTAGATAAGGAATTTATTTTATCCAGACTGTCCGGTTCTTTTTTTGGAGCAGGAGCCATACAAATCAATTCATTCTTAGCCCTTGTAAATGCCACGTAGGCCACATTCAGGCTGTCGATAAACAAATGCATTTGTTCGTCGAAATAGTTTTCGGCAAAAATCGACTGGCCTAGTTTTGAGCCATATTCTATTGGTAATAAAGGCAATTCATTGAAAGGAGCCACAGCAGGTTCACACCACAGGATATTCCGCATGCGGCTGTCAAGGTCCCAGTCGCAAAAAGGAAGTATCACTATTTTAAAATCGAGCCCTTTTGATTTATGAACTGTCATAATGCGCATCGCACTTTGATTGTCGGGTGTGGAAATGCATTGTTTCACACCATTCTTATTCCACCATGTAAGGAAGCTGTTCAGATCGGCAGTCTTCCCTGTTGTGAACTTAAAAACCACATCCTGAAAAGCCTGGACAAACACTGCTTCATTATGCCATGCTCCTATTCCGAACAGGAAAATGATTTGTTCTACCATGTCGTAAAGTGAACAGTGAAGGACTTCTTTTAAAACAGAATTTTCTTCTGTTGTAAACACGGAAGAAAAGACATCTCCTTTGGTCTCTGTGTTTGAAAAACAGTCATTCAGGGCTTCGTTTTCCGATTTGTTTTTTTTACCACGGGCATATTCATAATTGACTATTGTTTGCTGTATACTGTCGGAAGGATTAACAAACAGTTGCAGAATGCCCAGTATAAAACGTACTGAAGCAGCAGCACTTATCAGTAACCCTTCGTTACCCATTATATCATAGCATATTCCGGGTCTGGCATCTGATGTGGTTTTATAGTTCAGCAGTTTATGAATGACGTCCTGTTCTTCACGATTCGTACGTACCAGTATAGCAATATCAGCCGGGCGGTATCCACGTTGCTGCATATCTTCCAGAAGGGCAGGGAGGCGGTCGAGGCTTTCAACTTTCCAGCCATCTTCATTTTCCTCACGCTCTATAAAATTCACCTGTACCCTTCCGATTCCTGCTTTGGGTGATATTTGTTGATGGATATTGGCATAGGCATGTTCAATTCTTGTTGTCAACACGTCCAATGCCGGATATAAAGGCAGAACAGGATTCAGGTTCTCGTTCAGTTTGGCTTGAAGCAGTTGAGCAGCACGGCGGAAAAATGAATTATTAAAATCAACGATATTCCTGTCACTCCGCCAATTGGTTTCTAAATTTTCTTCGTGCACCTGATCCTGACGGAAATCAGTAAGGACCTGTTCATCCAGTAGTTTCCAGTCGGAATTGCGCCAACGGTAAATACTTTGTTTCACATCACCTACCACCAGATTAAATTTGCCAGCCGACAGACTGTTGGAAATAAGCGGGTGAAAATTTTCCCATTGCAGAACAGAGGTGTCCTGAAACTCATCGATCATAAAATTGTCAATATGGATTCCTGTCTTTTCGTACACAAAAGGGGTATCGCTGTTATCTATAATTTTATTAAGCAGCATATTGGAATCGGAAATCAACATGGTATTTTGCTCGTCGGTTAGTTTCTTGATTTGCACTGCCAGATCGGACAAAATGCCCAGTGTGTTGATATGCTTCAACACCATGACCGCTGAATTATACGTCACAATATCTGTCTGAAACAACTCTGCCAGCTGAATGAAACACTGTTGAAGGCCTCCCTGGTAGGCAGTTTCAATAGCATTTTTTATGTCCTGAGGTTTCGATTTTGTATAACAGTTGCTTACATCATTCGCAAAACTGATAAACCTGTTGCTGATTTCCAGTTTCCCTTTAAGTAGTTTCTCAAATGTATTGGTAGTTTTATACGAAAAATCTTCGTGGGTGAGCCCGTTCCTGGCCATGATGTTCAATCCATCAGTTGCAGTCTTTTTCACGTTATTTTCAAAGTCTGTTTTAATCTCCCGAAGACTCTTACGGTAATTTGTCAGGAACTCGCGTTCGTGTAGTTTACGGTTGGTATCTTCAGCTTTGTGCTGATAGCTTTCCTTGAAGATTTCTTTACCGAGTTCCATGATATTGCCGCGCATGTTCCAGTTTTCCGATTGCTCAATACGATCTTCGGCATATGAAGTAAGCCATTGCAACAGTTGTTTGTTCTCCTCTTTGGACAGGTCGAGGAACAGGTTATCCACCGATTGTTCCAGAGTGGACGAGTTATCCAGTTCAAGGTTATAACCGCCGTGCACGCCAATATCACGTGCAAAGGACCGGATAACCTGCTGGAAAAAGCGGTCAATGGTACTAATGGAGAATGACGAATAGTCGTGCAGGATAGTGGTGAGAATATGTTTTGCCCGTATATTAACCGCTTCTTCATCCATCCTGAATTCAGACATCAATCCGGCTCTGTAATCAGACTCTTCACCTTGTGAAAGTGCATATAACTCTTTCAGAATGCGCGATTTCATTTCGTCGGTGGCTTTATTGGTAAACGTAACAGCCAGGATACGACGGTGAGCCCGTTCCTTATGAGGATCGAACAGCAAATGGATATAGTCTTGCGTAAGCCGGTATGTTTTGCCCGATCCGGCGGAGGCGCGGTAAATGTTGAGCATTGGAATTAATTCATAATTAAAAATGCATAATTCATAATTAAGGAAGCTCTTTCCTGAAAATAGCCGAAACTATTTTGTTCCGGCTATTGTCCTATAATTTGTTATTATTCGATGTTTATAAAAGTTGTTGCTTTGGTAAATAATATAAATGGAAAATACCATGTTTTTTGCATATTTCGTCTATATCTTTTCTTGATTCAACTTTAAACTCTTCAGATGTAATATATTGTTCAGAAACAATTTCATTATCATCACAGAATTTTTGCACTTTCTCCTTTACTATTTTTCTGAACTCCTCTGAAGTTACATATCCTTCAGGAACTATTCCCGTTTCTGCAGGATTCTCAAATTCCACACCCTTACGATAACGGCGTAAATCGTTTATGATTTTCTTCCCGTTTAGGGCTGAATCGTCAATTTTTACAGTGTGTATCATATCAAATATGTTTATAATAGTAGTTGCAAATATACATATATCGTTTTAAATTAAAACTAAACTAAGGAAGAAAAGTTCAATCCCATTGGTTCAACAAGTGAATATATTATTAAGAAAACCATATGTTTTGCCTGATCCGGCAGAATGGGATAAATGTTGAACATAATGGTTTTTTAAAAGAAAAAGCAAGTTCAAACAACTTGCTTTAAATTTGTATCTAAAAGATATTTCGCCATAAATTCAGAATGCTTCAATAGTGCGATTAAAAGTTCTGCTTTCTCTTATTTCCTGAATTATATCTTCGGCACTTTTATCAGACTTGAATGCTCCAAAAAACCTATCAATAAGAGTTTCATCTTCTACGACCTCTTCAATCATTGAATTTGAGAGTTTAGCTATCAGCTTTAATTTATTTTCTTTGCTCAAACTTCGTAGCAAACCATAATAGTTTTCAATCATTATTGTATTATCAGTTGATTTCATAGTTGTATTCTTTTATTTTTTACGCAGGTCAAAACCAAACTTAGTTTCTAAATATTCTCAGAATTCTTCTATTCCCGGTTCCATAGGTATATATCCATCAGGTAATTCTTCGGCATCAGGAGACCTAATTTTCACGAATCTTTTATACTTTTCCAAATCCCCTACAAATTTGCGACCTGTTGGTGAACTAATATTTATGTTTGTAGTTACAGTTATAATTTGGAGGATTTAAAATAATATTACAAATATACAGCTATCATACAGAATTAAAACTAAAATAAGGAAGAAAAGTTCAACTAAGAAATAAATCCCATCGGTTCAATAAGTGAATTTTTATTGAGTAAGCCATATGTTTACCCGAACGTGCAGAATACAATAAATATTGAGCTTAAAGGTTTTAATGTTCGGCTTAATTAAACTGTAAATCACTGTTATCATTCATAATTTTCGCAAATAAATTTCTTTCTTTATTCAATTCATTCTCATTTGGAATCAAAAAAAGTATATATAATGATTTATGTATTTTATAAAATGAAATCATTAAAGGATATTTTTTTCTTATGGCTAATAAGGTTTCCTTTCCTCCAAAAAAGATATCTACCGGGACATCTTCACCATATCTTATAGACAAATCTTTTATCAATAAATAATAACTTATAAAGTTTTTATTATAAATATCCGTTTGCATATCTTTGGTATTTCCATATAAGCTAAAAATTATATTATCAACCTTATTAATTTCTTCAGCTTTAATTGAAAAATCATATGCTTTTGATGACATTACATGATATAGATGCATAGTTGTTTCACTGGAATATTCATCTCGATACTTTATAAGTTGTTTTAATGGAATATCTTTATTCAAATCAATCTTTACGAAGGTGATTATATATTTATTCCTATATTCAAAACTTCTAATTTCATTTCTATAGTTACTTTTTATGACTTCAGTTATTTTCATATTTTTCAATTCTTTTGCTTTGAAAAGCAAAGAATCTTCTTTGTCGAATTTGCCTTTGTAAAGATATATGCTATCGAAAGAATGGTTAGTTGAGATTGCTGATTTAACACATCTTATAATTAAAGAAGAGAATCCTAAAAATAAAAAAGACACTACTATAATTCTTCCTTTTGTTGTCCTTTTCATAGTTTATATCTTAAATATATTTATTAATTATTGAACTAAACTCATTTAAAGTTTATCTTCTTCACCTTATACCCCATTTCGAGTAATATCTCTGCAATCTTTACCCTGAAATCGCCCTGTACCAGTATTTCCCCATCACGTGAAGAACCGCCGGCACCACATTTTATTTTCAGTGTTTTGGCAAGTTCTTTCAATTCACTGTCCATTCCCTGAAATTCGGTTACCAGAGTAGCTGTTTTACCTTTGCGTTTGTCCAGTTCTACCCGTAAAGGTTCTGCCTGACGTTTTTTTGCCGGTTTCAGTATTGTTTCAGCAGGTGTTTCTTTTACCTGCGGGACTTCTTTTTTTAGTTCATTGAGCTTATCTTTCCAATCCATAATACTAATTTATAATGCATAATTCACAATTCATAATTAAAAGAATCCATTGTATTCTATTCATTATCCAGATTTTCTTCTGATGATTTTAGAATTGCAGTTAATATTTTTATTAATTCTACACAATCATTGTCTAAACTATCATATTGTTTTTGATCTATATAATCTGTTGCAACTAATAATTCCAACCAATATTCACTTTCACTTGATTCTTTAAGCGCAATATTCATCTTTGCCCTAAAATCCTTTATGCTTTGGCCTCTTATTGCTTCCTTTATATTCGCACCAATACTTGTACCACTATGAAGCAATTGTTTAGACAGGTCATATTCTTTCTTTTCATTTTTCAGGTATTGATTCAAACGAATAATTCTTATTGCAAAAGCTTTGCTTTTATCTACAATGACATTTCCAGTTTGCTTCATTTCTTTCAATTATGAATTTTGAATTATGAATTATGAATTAATTTAAAGAATTCCCAAATAATTATTCCTCCGGTCACACTTACATTCAGCGAATGTTTGGTACCGAATTGCGGTATTTCAATGCAACCATCGCAGGCGTCGACCACACTTTGCTGAACCCCTTTTACTTCGTTACCAAGGATCACAGCATACTTCTTTGAGGCATCCAGTTTCAGGTCGGGAAGCTTTGTACTTCCTTGTGCCTGTTCGATAGCAAAGACTATATATCCCTGAGCTTTTAACTCTGCCATCGCCACATGGGTATCTTCAAAATGCTTCCAATCAACTGTATTTTCAGCACCCAGAGCCGTTTTATGTATTTCGGCATGAGGAGGTGTACTGGTAATGCCACACAGGTAAACAGCTTCAACCAGGAAAGCATCGGCTGTACGGAACACAGACCCTACGTTATGCAGACTTCTCACATTATCGAGTACTACAACGAGGGGAGTTTTAGTTTGTTCTTTGAATTCCTCGATAGTGAGGCGATTCATTTCGGTTATTTTAAGTTTCTTCATAACTACTAATTACACGAATTCAATACGAATTTATACGAATTTCGATTTTCAAATATCAACATATTATCACATCAACAAATTATATCTTCAACAAATTATTAAATTATCTCATCAACACATTATCACATCAACTCATCGACACATTATCACATCATCTCATCATTTTAACGCAAGGATTGCCCGTTCAATGATGGTGTCGATGCCATTTGCCTGATCGGCAGCAGTCAAAGCAACAGAGATTGTAGGATCAATACCGAATTCAATATTTTCCATCGCTGTATTATACATTGGGGATGAAGAGAAACGAACCAGCCAACCGTTTGGGAGTTCGCTCGAAAGTGGCAGTCCGCCACCGCCGCCGGTTTTATCCCCGACTATAATGGCATTGGGAGCCTGAGTCATGCGGTTTACAAAGTCATTCGTGGCGCTGAATGACATCCTGTTGGTGAGTATTGCCACAGGTCGTTGCCATTGAATGGTTGGATGAGCAGGAGTAACAATTTCAACAGGGCTTGAAAAATCGGAATGACCATCCCCTGTTTTATGACGGATATATCCTGTAACGGTTGTTTTCTTGAAGAAATAGGAAGCCATCTGTTTAGAATAGTCCAACGACCCACCGCCATTATCACGCACATCGATAATCAGGGCATGACAGGTTGAAAAAGAGTTCAGTATATATGCCATGTTATCATCTGAAAACGGATCTTCAAAGCTCCCGTAATAAATATATCCAATCTGACCGTTATTAATTTTTCCATAGTTTAATGCTCCGGCAATGCCATAATTTTCACCCAGATAGCGGGAAGTGTAAATGAGCGGGGAACTGAAATTTGATGGATAGTCGAGGTACCAGTCCCAGTAACGGCTTACATTAAAATCAGAATAAAGATTTACATGACCATCTTTTAATTCATCCAGCATTTGGCCCATTAAATTAAAGAATGGAATCTCACCAGAAACAGAAGGAATCTGTTGGTGGTAAACTGTATAAATTGAATCCCAGTTGATATGTTTGTAATCGAGGTAACAATAGCGGGTATCTATAATATTCCACAGAGCCTGGAAGTTACCTTCGTTGGTGTTGGGTTGCATTGCCGGTTCATTCATACACGAAGGGAACAAAACAACAGCTAACAATATTGAAAAAATAGTTTTTCTCATACACTTAAATCTTTAAACATGAATCGATATTCATTTTATTCGTTGGGTGAAATAAAATTCAGAGGGGCTTTTCTCTTACGTCCTCCAAAACAAACCCTGTCAAAAGTAGTTGCAATGATCAAACTCAATTCATTCCGGCTGAAAACCATATCGTTTGCAGAATATTGCAGAGTCTGATACTTTATTCCGGCTTGCCAGACAGAACGTTTAAAAGGTACTTCTATGGTTAGTTTCGGATTAATACCCCGCCTGTTGATGATTGAACTCAGGTGTGAGATATTTGACAGATTACCCAATTCAAACATTTCATAATAGGATGCCCCTTCTAAGGGTACATACATCCACCCTATTAAGGGAGTTTCAACTGAAAGTTGCAGTTTTAACGTTCGTCTGTGTAAAACAATATCGTATATCGCTACTCCCGATAAGTTCAGGTTAGTTGCCAGATCAACATTTCCGGGGTTATTAATATTCCGTGCCACATCTTTATACCCTAAATCAATGTCGCAACTGCCTCCTGCTAAAATGACCAGACCTTTCATTGGACGAAAATGATAGTTTATTCCCCAGTTGTAATTCATTTCCAGATAAGTCATTGAACTTGTCTGAGCCGGATTTAAAAGGAGCCCGGCTTCCAGGATAAACCTGCTTTGCTTCGAAACATTTGAGTTATCTAAGGACAATAACCTGCGACTGTCATTTTCAAATTGAATGCCATTACCTGAATAGGTCAGAGGTGAAAGATACGGGTCAGTCAGATTAAGAAAGGAAAATCCGACTGAATTCGTATTAGTGGTCAATAAGTACTTTTGATCATCAGCATTCTGAGCTGAAAGGAAAGAATTGAAAAGTATTGCCAACCCAAGAATTAGGAGTTTATTCATTTGAACAATTGCATTTAACCTGATTATGTTGCAAAAATAACTAAAAAGTTTCAGATTGAAGCTGAATCCAATTATTCAAACACATTTGATTTGAAAGTTATGGATTGTTGTTATAACCGGTAAATACAGAAATAATTGTATATATTTGTTGCAACAAAAAACTATTTGTTTGTCTGATCAATCCCTGACAGGGGAATTATCACTTTTCTTTTAATGTAAATGCAACGATTTATCAAATCTTTGCATCTATAAAATATCATGCAATCATACATCAACAAATGAAAAAGTGTACACTGAAACTTTATGACAAAATCATCTCCGCGATCTTGTTTTCGACTGTCATCCTATTATCATGTAAACCGGACGAACCGGTTCCTGCCTACGGGGTAGAACCTATGTACGGTGTAGTAAAGCCCAAAAATATTTCTATTAATAAAGTTCAACAAACCTCAAACCGTTTACCAAATGAAAAAACTTATCATTAAATCGTTTGACAATTTTTTAATTTGTATTCTCGGACTTATTGGGTTCTTAACCGGCTGTAGTGTCATCAATCCGCCTCTTGTTGAATATGGTACACCCCATGTTGATTATGAGATTAAAGGGACAGTTACCGACAGTCTTACGGCAGCACCTGTTCAAAATGCAAGAATCATTATTTCGCAAACCTCTAACGTTGGAGATTTAACTGCACCACGTATTGATACACTTGCACTAAAAGAAACCGATAGTACCGGAAAATATGATATTCAGATTCAGGATTTTCCTTCAGATAGTATCACTTTTCAGGTAACCGTTGTTGACATTGATGGGACGGCAAATGGGGGTGATTTTGTTTCACAGGAGAAGGATGTATTGTTCAAACAATCCGATCTGACGGGGGCTAATGGTTGGTATAATGGGACAGCAGTAAAAATAATTGATTTCAAACTCAAAAAGAAATAAGTCAAGTGGACATTAAAAAGAAAATAATCCTTTCTCTCTTTCAGCAACATAAAAGAAATCAAAGTAAGATCCATGAACTTACCTACCTGTTTTGGGAATGTACACTTCGTTGCAATCTGAATTGCATACATTGTGGCAGCGATTGTTCGAAAGAAGCCCTGTCACCTGACATGCCTGGGGAGGATTTTTTAAAAGTACTTGATTCTATCACTCCACATGTCAATCCACACAAAACAATGGTTGTACTTACCGGTGGCGAACCACTCATGCGGAAAGATCTTGAAAAATGCGGTGAAGAGATTTACAAACGTGGTTATCCGTGGGGTATGGTTACGAATGGGTTCGGACTTACGGCTGAACGATTCAATTCATTATTGAAAGCCGGTTTGCGCTCTATAACCATAAGTCTGGATGGGCTTAATCCTGAAACTCATGATTGGTTTCGGGGGAAAAGCGGTTCGTGGGAAAAAGCCATTCAAGCCATAGAGGGGGTTGTTGCAACCGGGGATTTGATGTACGACATTGTCACTTGTGTGAATAAACGGAATATTGATGATCTGGAAGCAATAAGGGATTTATTCATTAGTAAGGGCGTAAAACGTTGGCGATTGTTCACTGTTTTCCCAAAAGGACGTGCTAAAGATAATCCATTGCTTCAACTTTCAAAACAGGATTTTATCCGTTTAATGGAATTTATCAAACAGACCAGGAAAGAAGGAAAAATCAAAGCTTCATACGGATGTGAAGGGTTTCTGGGGGATTATGAGTTGGAAGTGCGTGACAGTCCGTTTTTTTGCCAGGCAGGAATTCATATCGGTTCGGTTTTGGTTGATGGCTCCATCAGTGCATGTCCCAGCTTACGAGCAGATTATATTCAGGGCAATATTTACACCGACGATTTTTGGACAGTATGGAACGGGCGGTATCAGAATATGCGAGACCGGTCATGGACACGAACAGGGAAATGTGCTACCTGCAAATCGTATAAATACTGTGAAGGGAACGGCCTTCATCTTCGCGATGAGAATTCGGGAGAACTGCTGTGTTGTCATATGGAAATGCTGGAACAATAGCACATTTACAATTTATTCATTTACAATTGAACATTAACCGGACTTGTTTTATATTAAGCCTAAAATGTCGTATATTATAGGGCATTGTCTAACCCCCGATAGCCCCCGATAGCTATCGGGGCGTGATCTTTTACGGTTTGACGCATTGCTAACAAATCGACATAACTTGATCAACATAACATCAGGAGAATTGATCTGTTTAAAAATAAGCAAATAAGGGTAGGTTGTGGGGTGTATGGTTTTCTACTAAGTCCCCCACGATCAGAGATCGAACATCAAGATAGATAACTGTGAAGGGCTGAAAATGGCAATTTGCTAATCCTTGATTAGCAACACTTTGCAAAGAGTTATATAGTAGGGTAAAAAACAAAATAATGTTTTGAATATAAGGAATTTACATATTTTCTGATTTTACGCATTAGTACTCTTGATATAGTAAATCTAAAATGTCCTACAATCCATTCGACTATCCTAAATAATCAAGATTTACAGGGCGGCGTCTAACCGTTTCTTTTACGGTTTGACGCATTACTTACCAGACATAATTTGATTAACTTAATCCTGGTTATAGCGTTTAAATAACCAATTAACCAATCAAAATAGGCTTATCAACCCTGAACGCAGAACACGGAACGCGGAACGCGGAACACGGAACGCGGAACGCGGAACCCTGAACGCGGAACGCGGAACAAGGAACGCGGAACGCGGAACAATGAAAACTTTACTCATGCCAGTCGCCATTCTCTTTAATCAAATCAATCAGTTTATCTACGGCTTCGTCTTCGTGTATATTACGTTGAATACAATCTTTTTTCTTGTAAAGGCTTACTTTTCCACGACCGGCACCTACGTACCCATAATCGGCATCAGCCATTTCGCCGGGTCCGTTTACAATGCATCCCATAATACCTATCTTTAACCCTTTCAGGTGGGAAGTTTGTTCTTTTACCTTTGCAATTACTGTTTGCAGGTCAAACATCGTTCGTCCGCAACCAGGGCATGAAATAAACTCGGTTTTAGAGACGCGAACCCTTGAAGCCTGCAAAATACCAAAGGCTACAGAATTCAACTTTTCCACTGAAATACCTCCTTTATTTTCAATCATAATTCCATCACCAAATCCGTCAATAAACATTACACCTAAATCGGCAGCCGCTTTTATCTGGATAAATTGCAAATCAATTTCGGAATATTCCCTGCACAGAATAACCGGTACAGTACAATCGACATTCAACAGGGTGTGAAAAAAGGCACGTTGTTCCCCTACTCCGTTTTTATGGTTGGTTTGCAGTAAAATAACCAGATCATTTCGTCCGTTTATCTTTCCTAACAGCGATGGCGTAAGTTCCCGGTAAGTCATTTTAAGCATCTTCATTTCCGATGAATAGTGTTCAAGCAATTTAAATTCTTTCACAGAATAAACCGGGAATATCAACCCTTCGGTGTTTTGCAGTTTATTCCCTGACAAAATATAGTCCGGAACAAGGCCGGAATGACCATCGGCAGAAGCAATTACCACAGGAACATTCATCCCTCCGATATTCCCGACAGCATTTGTTTTTCTTCGGCAATACTCAAATCCTGAATACACTTTATTTTCGATTGCTTCAATCGGAGCATGATTTATCCGTTCAGAAATATAAGATATAAGTTGCTTTGCCACCGGTATTTCAGCTTCGGGTTCTTCACTCAGTGAAACACGAATTGTATCACCAATACCATCAGCCAGTAAAGCTCCGATTCCAACAGCCGATTTAATGCGCCCGTCTTCACCATCCCCTGCTTCGGTAACACCTAAATGCAAAGGAAAATGTAGTCCTTCTTTGTCCATTACATCAACCAACATTCTGACGGTTTGTACCATTAACACTGTGTTGGACGTTTTCATTGATATGACAACATTCCTGAAGTTTTCAGCTTTGCATATTCTAAGGAATTCCATGCATGATTCAACCATTCCCCGTGGAGTATCACCATACCGGTTCATGATTCGTTCACTCAACGAGCCATGATTTACACCAATACGAATGGCAGTATGGTATTTCTTACAAATATCCAGGAAGGGAATGAAACGTGAACGGATTTTTTCATATTCCTGCTCATATTCTTCAATCGTGTAATCGGAAGGATCTCCTGTCTTTACACCAGCTACATAATTTCCCGGATTAATGCGAACTTTCTCAACAGAAATAGCTGCTACATCGGCAGCATTGGCATTAAAATGGATATCAGCAACCAGGGGGACATCACATCCTTGTTGGCGTAAAGCATCATGAATAAGTTTTAGATTCTCAGCTTCACGGACTCCCTGAGCTGTAAAACGTACCAACTCTCCTCCGGCAGCTACAATCCGTTTGCACTGAGCCACAGAATTGAGGATATCATTTGTATTGGTATTTGCCATCGACTGAACTCGAACAGGATGGTTTCCACCCATCAACAGATTTCCAATCCGAATTGTATCGGATGGACACCGGTAATAATTAAAAGGATCTATTTTCCACATGATGAGGATTTAATAAATTAGAATGAATAAATGGTTTGCAAAAATACTCTTTTTAGATAGAGAAACGAATAGATTGCAAAAATGTTGATCGAAAAGTGAATTATAAGCGTTTAAAATAACAGAACCCAAAAAGGGATAATGAATATACTAAAAATTATTAATGGATATAAATGAATATTCTCAATGAACCCTAAGGAGACCCAAAGGTGACTCCGAGGGAAGTCCAAGGGAACTCCTTGTTATAAATCCAGTAAAATATGTAAATAATTATAAATAAATAATA
>Ga0302191_10000616_pt1 | contig 22922 bp, 17 predicted proteins | sample II_Bog_E3_1_FD_198775 | JGI IMG/M metagenome (GOLD analysis project Ga0302191, IMG submission 198775) | Peat permafrost microbial communities from Stordalen Mire near Abisko, Sweden - II_Bog_E3_1 | ecosystem: Environmental > Terrestrial > Soil > Wetlands > Peat | place: Sweden: Abisko...
AGACAATGATTACATTTTCTCCTTATTTCAATCAGCATTTTATGAATGTCATAAAATTTGGAAATGACTGCAATTAAAATTTATAATTTCTGAGTAGTAATTAATCTATTTGAGTGCTTTCTGATATATCTTATCATTAATTAATGCAGTACAGGTTTCTTGGTCCGACTGGCATCAGAGTCTCCATTATTTCATACGGCAACTGGGTTAACTCCAATTCTAAAGAGGCACAACAGCTCACCAACGACTGTGTGAAAACAGCGTGGGAGCAGGGCATTAACTTTTTTGACACAGCTGAAGTCTATGGTAGAGTTGAAATTATTCAGGATATGGAGAGGCAGAGACCCAGATCGGAAAAGCTCTACATCTACTCAATGTGCCGAGACATAAGTTTGTGCTCAGTACCAAACTATATTGGGGTAAAAATTAAAATATCCCTAACACTCGTGGTCTTTCTAGAAAACACATCATTGAAGGATTAAGAGCCTCTTTGAAGAGATTAGACTACGAATACGTGGATGTTGTATTTTGCCATCGTTTCGACTCAGATGTTCCTATGTAAGAAATATGCCGTGCCTTTGATTGGACTATTCGCAATGGATGGACACACTATTGGGGTACTAGCGAATGGAACTCGGAAGATATTGCTGAAGCCATTTATGTTTGCTAAAAATATGGTCTCATTGCGCCTGTAGTTGAACAACCTCAGTATAACCTTTTCACAAGAGATAATCTCTAATGGAAATACAAAAAACTATTCGAAGATAAAAAGTTAGGCACTACAGTCTGGTCTCCACTTGCCAGTGGTGTCCTGACAGGTAAATATAACAATGGTGTCCCAGAAGGTTCTCGATTTGATAAAAACCCTGATCTCGCTTTTATATTCAAGAAATATTTTGGAGAGGATACTAAAGAAAAAACATTAGCTTCCCTCAATAAATTCAAAGAATTGGCAACAGAGTTGGAGTGTTCGATGGCTCAACTAGCCATGGCTTGGGTTATCTCCAACCCTGATGTCTCTACTGCTATCACTGGAGCCACCCGTGTTGAGCAACTCATTTAAACTGTGAAGGCCGTACATTTATTGCCTAAACTAACAGTATAAATTCAAAAGAGAATTGAGGATATTTTCCAAACCTAACCCAAAGGAAAGCGTAACATGACCACTTTGGCTCCCGAAGTAAGCAGACGAAAGATAATTCTAAAACTTGAATGATTCATCTAAAAAATGTATCCTTTAGAAAAATGTTACTTCTACAATTTATTGCTTGCAATTTGATGCTTATGCAACATTTTTAAATTATATCAAATGTCCTTCCGTGAGTGTCGTGCTTTATGCGAAATGCTCCGCTCGTTAAGCTATACACGCATTGTGTCACTATAAAATTTTGCGAGGCCGAACTTCGAATTAGTTGCCGATATCCTTTATTGGTTGGCACAAAAATATGACCCACAGAGTGACATCTCTGATGACATCAACGAAGAAAAAGATCGAGTCGAGTTTATGCGTTCGATAGTCAATCTTTTTGCAGTCAAGGCCCGTATCAAACTTAACCCTAAGAAACTTTATCAAGCCGATGCAGATGCTGTCGGAGAAATACTAAAAATTGCAACGGTTCTCTATAAAGTAGATTATATTCGAAATAGGCATCAATATCAAAAGCGACAGAGGAGGAAGAAGCAGCAGCCTTCACTTTACCTGCCAAGGTTGCCAATCTCAAGGCGCATAAGCAGTTATCCAATTAAATTTGCGATTTAGGAGCAAGATTGTATGACGCAATTGGAAGAGAGCCAGAACTACGTAAGGTGAGATTACAAGCTATTGATTTTCTTTAAGGGATGCAAGGGGTGAATGAGGGAAATGATCAAGCTTTCATCGAATCCAGCATTAAAACAATCATGCAACAACAGTAGGAGAGCACCAGAGAAATGGCCAAATATGTAAGCAATATGGAACAGGAGCAAAGAGTACTGGAAGAAAAACTTAAAAAGAAGACTGCAGAACTCGAAAGGAACGAAAAGAGATATAGAAACCTGCTTACAGTTAAGCCAGCATTCATGGAGGAATATTAACGATTGGAGGAAGAACTCGCACAACTTCAAGAAACGTATGTCAATAAGTATCGTAACATTGACTACTTGGAGAACTAACTTTAAGCGTATAACAAAATTGAAGAGGAAAAATTGAGGAAAGCGAAGAAGGAGTTGGAAAAGATTAGAAAAAAGCAACAGTAGGAGGAAATCAAGGCCTTTAAAGGTTAAAATGAATTGGATGCACCAGATGAGCCTTAATAAGAACGTGCTTTCACGAGAGGAAATTCTCGCAAGGCTTAGAAAGAACAAGGAACTCAACCCGTCAACGCCAAGAAGGTTCAAGAAGAGGAAGATTAAGACGAGGGGTAGTAAGGAGAAGAAAATTCTGATGAGGAAGGATCTGGCGAATAAATTGAGGATTAAGATGATGACAGTGATTTCTGAGACAAGATGATGATAATCAATCAGTGCTTTTCGCCTTTTCTGCAGATGTAGATATAATGCACATTGGGAGTTTCTTTTTCATCTGAAGCTATGGATATTGATGAGGCAATAGTTGGTTTTGGCACTTGCTGTACTTTTACCGTCCATTAATATTCCGGTTTTTACAGATAACTCAAGCGAAACTCTGGTTGCCCGTATGACACCGCTATATAGACACCATTTTTGCTGAGTACTCTGTGAATCTCAGAGATCATTTTATTGGAATTAACTGTTGAATTTTAGCCACACTGCATAAATATACATGTACAAGGACTGAGTCGAGGGTAGCCTTATCAATTACAGTTTCGAAGGAGGCCTCTGGAAAATCCATTGCTTTTACATCCATCATCAAATATTTAAAATTTTATGGCTTGTCTTTGTACTTATCCTTCATCGCTTTTATACAGATATTGGAAATATCGATGTTGGTGATATTGGCATAACCCTCCTCAAACATTTCCTCGCTGAGACGAGAATTTCCTGCTCCCACATTAAGAACTCTACTGGTTTTATCAACATGAGTAGTGAGTATGTCCTTGAGCCCACTAAAGCGTTGATACCAATCAAATGGTTCTGGATCTCTTAATTGTATCAAGAATACCTGGTATATCTGTCCTCCCAATATTAGCCCTTTCCGTACTGACTCATTAAACGTAATTAATGATTTGATTATAAATCCAGGCAATCTTATTTCAGAAAATATTTTAACCGATGAAAAGGATATGATTTTTTTAACCTGATGCCTCTCGGATTTTTAAAAACATTAGAAGAAGCCAAATTTTGATTTTACAGATTTGAAATGTTTTTAAAATAGAATAATTGCCTGATTTTATTGATTGAGTCTTGGCGGTTTGCAAAAGGAGGGCAAATATAATATTTATAATTGAAGCGATTAAAATTAAATGGGAATTCTAGGTCTGCTTCAATACATCAAAGCCAGTCTCAAAGAGAGAAAGCTCAGTGATTATCGAGGAAAAACTGTTGCGGTCGATACCTATGCTTGGTTAGTATCAGTTTATACAGGCTTCACAAAATCATTAAGGGACCAAGTGGTAGATAGTTTATTCTGGGAGGAGCCAATCGCTATAAATATGTGAAGGACTGTCTTAAGCGTATTGATAAAATTGAGAATCTTGGTATCAAGGTTATTATGGTATTCGATGGCGGACCGCTTCCCGGAAAAAGATAGGAGGAAGAGAGTCGCAGGAGGTATGTCCTATCTTAGTTAGAAGAAGAGAAGAAACCTGTGCTAAGGGTAAGGAAATGCTGGAGAATGGAGATTAAGCAGGATTCAAAAAATTGGTTGACTCTATCGATATCACTCCTGATATCGCCTATCGACTTATCGTTGAGCTCAAGAAAAAAGGAATCTAATATATCGTTGCTCCATATGAAGCTGATGCGCAGCTCGCTTATCTCAGCCGGTAGGGGATAGCCGATGTCATTATTACATAGGATAGTGATCTCATGGCATTTGGAGCCAAACGAATGCTCTATAAACTTGATTTTTCGACAATGGTCGGTGATGAAATGGAAACTGATGATATCCCTTCTTGCAAAGAAATTAGTTTAAACTGGTTTAATCATTGCATGTTCCTCACTACTTGCATTCTTAGTGGTTGTGATTATCTCAACCAAATTTCAGGAATAGGATTCAAGACGGCTCAAAAATCAATTGGAAGAGTCACAACCTTTCGTGGATTTTTAGGGGAAATCGCCAATAAATCACTAATACCATCAGACTATGAGCAGAACTTTATGAAGGCGTTTCTTACCTTTAGGTTTCAAAGAGTCTACTGCCCCAAGAGAAAGGCTTGTGTTGAACTTAATCCTCTTGATCATGTCAATAAATCAGGAGAATAGATTCAGCGACTTGAGAATACACTAAAATGGTCAGAATAAGTTTTAAACGCTGAAGTGACGGAATACGCTCAAATGAACAACCTCAATTATTCATTTCTTGGTGAAAAGTATCCTGATGAGCTTGCATGTAAAATTGCTGAGGCAGAAGTGCATCCAGTGACTTTAGCTTAGTATAACATCAATTCATCTGACAATATAATTTATGTTCCGACTGTACCAATTAGAATGAATTCCATTCTAAATAAAGTACGCTAAAATTATTCAAAAACATCGAAATATTCAACCAACAAGTAAAAAGGCCTCATTAACGAGGTCAATTTAATGAGTAAATTTTTATCTCAGCCTTACAAAAAGAAATTGACTGTCTAAAAATATAACCCCTTTGTGGTAGAATATAAATCAGTAAAGTAGGATGCGTAAAATTAATGCATTACCTTTTAAGATCGAAGAACACCTGAAGATGCCTATGAAAAATCAATCAGCGATTATAGACCTGTTAAGGGCCAGCTTAAATTGACTGAAAATGATGATTAAGATATCTCCTCAGAGGAGGAAAGCGCAAATATATCCTATCTTTCATCAGAAAGCGTAGTTGAATAGATAAGTCAAATTGAAGCCAAAATCATCAAGAAATAGCCGGCAAAGGCTAAAAGTTGTAAGGAGGAACTGGACTAAATTTCCTAAAAATTATTTGGACAGATATTTAGCCAGTAATTCCTTAAAAATCCGTTCTCTTTCTGAGTGCTTCAGAAATATAATTAAATGTTATTGTATTTCATTCTATGTATAAAATCATAGGCCAAATTATATTTCAATAAATAATCTCACAATCACTTTTTGAAGGTTTTATTCAGATTGGGCTTAAAAGTACAATTTTTGTCAACTTTTAATTTTTTAATCTCAGGCTCTTTTTAATAGATCAGCACTCTTTCAGGCTTTTTCTTCATTATTGCGTCGCTGTTCAAATTCATGGCGGGTTTAAATGATATTTTGGCCTTAATTGCCTCCTATTTTTTCTTGGTCATGGCTTCAATATTTTTTAATCTGTGTTCGTTCCATTAATTCATATAGGCATAGTACTCTTCCTCTGTTCTCAAAGTCCCGTACTTTTATCTGATAGAGCGTTAAAATTCTTGCATTTCTCTAATAACCCTTTCTTCTTACTCTTTCTCCTTAAGTTTCTTCTCATCTTGCTTGATCTACACTTTTCGTATCTTCTCAGCAATGACCATCTTATATCTTTCCTGAATTGGCTGATAATGCGAAATCAACTGTTCAGACCGTGAATTTATTAAAGGTTTTTCCTTGAAGATGATTGAGTCCTTCATTTTCTTTTAGTTTATGAGCTTTGATAACTCCTTCTATCTATTTTTCTCATATTGTTATAGTCTCTGCATAAAGGGTCCACCAGTTTTAGCATTTGATGATTTTTTCGAATTTACTTTTGCTAAAGCTAGTTCGAATTTTTAATTCAAGGATTTATAATAATTACCGTCTTCTTCAGAGGACAGCTCCTGCTCTCCAGTCTCTCCCTCACCTAAAAAATGCTTGTCCTATTAAATGGAATCTTAAGTGTTGTGAAAATCACTTCTAATGTTAAACTCAGGGATTCGAATATTCATAATTTAGCAAGCTGATTAGCAATGTTTTAAGTCTCCATCATCTAACGAGATTTTCTGATGCGCATCCATACGATATGATTTTTGATATGAGTATGGAGATGACTCACTTGATGTATTTGTATTTTGGAGGAATATTGCTTCAGAATTATTTTCTGGATTTATCTTATGAGGTTGAATGGGGGACAGTTTGTCCTATTAATTGATATTTTAAGCTTGATTGCAGCTTGTTTTGTCCTTTCGGTCAATGATATTAGTCATAATTTGAAGCTGTTCAGTCATACTAGTGTTTTATTGCTCCAAAAGAAATTATAAAATTACAAGGGAATTATCAACACTAATAATATTCTCATAAAAAAGGATTATTATAACATTTAACTCCGGAAATTACTACGTGTGGAGCAGATAAAATAAATTAATTTAAAGTGTTATTACGCTATTTGCCTGATTTAAGATTGCCAAAGTTCGCATGAATGCTCTATTTATCATAGAATATCTGCATACGATATAGGATGCAAAAATACAATTTTATTATAGTAATATCTGATTAAAGTGTTATTGCTTAGATTTAGCAAATGGCTGTTTCCATCCTCAGAAAAACCTCAATTAAAGATTTCTAAGATATCCTCGATGAAAAAGTAGAAGTAAAACCAATATGATGTTATTTATTATTTCATAACCAAAATACCAAATATTTTATTCCCGTTAAACTTAAAATAAAACTCTGTTGCTTTTTTAAGAACATGAAGTAATGAATTGACTAAATAAATTCCCAAAATCAGTATTCTACAATAATGACCTCAAGATGATTGTGGATAAAAGCAAGAATTATAAATAAAATAATACTTTTATCTTCATTCCACAGATTAAACTACCAATATCTTAGAACTTCGTTTGCTTAGAATTAAAATATTGTGGAGAGGATAAATCAAACCAACACTGAAATTAATAACCATTTTTAAATTAAATCATTTTAAAAAATCAATAATATTAAAATATTTACCTTCTGGACCATATTAAGCAGCTACAGCTCATTCACAGTCATTACTCAAGTTAACAGTCACTATTTGCTACATCATAGATGTTATTAACAATATCAATATCTGAATATGCACTTAATTAGATCACTTATCAAAGAACAGCCGGTTTGAGCTTTGCTGCCGGCCAGGATATATTTATAACTCCATTGTAAAATAGAAAATTCAAAATTGCTATATAACTTAATTATTACTTAAATTTATTAACATTTAATTTAAAACGAGATGAAGATCGACAAACGCCCAAAGCGAAATGCTCAAATCTCACTTCAAGTAAGAATTCTACCATGTAGAGAAGATAAAAACTCATCGAATTAGCCACCAAAGAGGGAAATTCAATTTCCAAGATCGCTCGAAAACTCCAACTCAAATTATCAACAGCCAGAACGATTGTTAGGAAATATTAACAGACAGGGGTTATTTTTGCTAAAAAAATGAAGAGGAGAGTAAAGAATTAAAATTAAAATCACAAAACTATTGACTACATTCATGTTCAATAGAAAAATAAACAACCCCAAGATAACCCAAATGAAGAAATAAATAGAGCAAACAACATTTAACCAGCCCCTCTTTGCATTTCATAGTCAATTCCTTTCGACCATCAGCTAAATTCTCTCTATTACTATTGCTATACCTTGATTCCACAGACTCCATGTTTTCTATGATAACACTACAATATAATAGTCATTATAAATAAAATTTAATAACTATCATGAGTTAGTTATGATGCCCTTTGCACCATTCCAATTGACTACCATTCTCCTCTATTTGGAGATGAAATTTAATAATAATAAATTATCAATTATCAATTATTTAAAATAAAGTTAATCTCATCAGGAGTAGATACAGAAAATCTTTTTCGATAAGATCCTTTTGTCTAAAAAGAACACTTTTCAAGAGTGTCTTAAAAATAACGAAATACTGTGAGTAACACTATTCGTCAAGATTATTTTTTTCTCATTATTAAATCATAACCCCTTTGTATAATTTTGCATTGCCTTCATCATTGTTTACTGCTCCATCAAGTTGTCCTTTTTTTGAAAGAACTTACGACCACATCAGTTATTATGGGTTCAAAGCTAATGAATTACAAGACACTGAGGGCGCATTAAAAAACAAATGGAGGAATCTATTTAAATGAGGAAGAACTCCTTGACCTTGGCCTTGTCAATAATCTTTAGTAAAAAATATCCCAATGAAAGAGAAAAATCAAAATACGTCTAGCAATGTTTAAATCAGTAAGAACAAGTGAAAAAAGATAGCCCTGGCTGAAAAACTCACAACAAATTATTGCTATTTAAATTCTAAAGAAGGTTTTTGTTCCATAATAATTCGTCCATTCCTTTGAATTCTACCATTTTGTTCATAAGTTTAAAGATTTTTATTTTAAACATATTAATATCTCTTGATTGTTAATATATAAAAGAATAAAATAACTAATGCAACGCTGGCTTAGTTATCTACTTCTAGCTTTTCAACTAACTCTCTTTCTCATCGCAAGAATTTTGGATGATGTCAGCTGGTATCCAGCAGATATTTATGATGAGCAGAATACTTGCGAGATTATCGCCATTACCTTTCTATCTGCCGCAGTTGTTGTGAACTTTATTCGTAAATGGCAGATTGATGGTATTTTAAAAATATTGCTGTACAGATCTCAAATTAAATTTCTAATACCGTGGTCTTTGGAAATTCTTATTGTTATTTTATTCTTCAACACATTCAGTTGCAGCTAAAATTTGGATTAGGCCTAAAGCTCAATTTTAGCACTTCTTTACTAATCATGCTGTTTAAATGGTGCTCAATTAATACTGACAAATCTTACTTATTCTCTGGCAGTAAATACTAAAACTCATACTATCGAACTCATTGTTTATGAGCTGGTTTTATTTGCGTAGATAATCTTTAATGGCCATCTTTTGATACTGTTCGTGAATAGTCTTGACGCTAAATCGAAAGATTTATCCCTTTTACTTGTATCTGTCACTATTGCTAATCAAATCCTAATCATGGATCTCATGTTTCGAGGGGCCTACTAAGATAAGGAAATATAAGAGACAGGATAAAAGTTGGGCAAGGAGATTTCTTTGGTGAATCACGACGTGGTAACCGCCAGAAAAATGACGGCTGGAATCGAAATGGCAGATCTCAGACCTAATACCTATGATACTCATATGGGAAAATATTGAATTTAATTTATTTCAATATTATTGATATCTGACTGCTCAGGATAGAACTTTATTTGCTTGAGCAGGTGATATTGAATCACGATAAGAGTATAACTTTGAGGAATATTTTTTCTATGAAAACGTCTCTCTAAATTATACAAAGCTTGGCTTAACTTACGAAACTATGAGGTCTAAAGTAGACTGATTTGGTTTATTTAAGAACAATATTTATTGTATTCTATTATAGACAACAATTGAGGCATAAAAATAGCATATTTCACTTTTAAACAGCCCATTCATTTCCATTTATCATTTTTTTCATTCAATCCGAATTATTTTAATTATTATTATTATTCTTCTTCTTATTTTTTTCTTTATTATTATCATTATTCTCATTTCGGAATATAATTACTGTTGATCTAGTATATAGTTTATTGCCAATGCGATGGTATCGAGGCTATATTCTCCTTACTCTTCAACTGTCCTTCTTTCTCTTAGCAAGAATATTTGATGATCTCAGTTGGTATGAAATAGATTTTGACAAGAAACAAGATACTTTTTAAGGCATCTCGATTGCTGCGCTATTAATGACTATCATACTGAACATTTATCGAAAAAGGTAAATTGATGGTATTCTTAAAATATTGCTGTTCAAGTCTCAGATTAAATTCCTTATTCCATGGGCTTTAGAAATTCTGACAGTCACTCTGTTTTTCAACACGTTTGGTTGTACATCATAAATGCCTGAGAATTAAAATTCAAGAGTATTCCTATTTTATTATTCCTGCTGTATAAATGGTACTTAACTAATTCTCACAAATTTTGTATACTCCCTCGCAATCAATACAAAAACTCATATTGTTGAGTTTGTCGTTTATGAGATAGTGCTGTTTGCCTAGATAATCTTCGATGCTCGCCTCTTACTGGAATTTATTCGTCAGCTGAGTGAAAAGCAAAAAGATTTATCTCTTTTACTCATGACAGTTACATTTACTAATCAAATCATGATCATGGATCTCATTTTCAGAGGGGCTTTCTAGGGTAGAGAGCTGGAGGAGGAAGAATAAAAGTTAAGTATGGAGATTTCACTGGTGAATGACCACGCTGAAGTGGTAGCCGCTAGGAAAATGACAGCTGGAATTAAAATGGTAGATATTAGACCTAATACATTTGATCACAAAATAATTAAACATTGAGGATAAAATCTTCAACATTATTGCTTTATGACTAAATACTGATAAAATTATAATATCAATAACGAGCAACGGTACTGTGTAGTGTGTTGGTCCTATTCATAAACAACCTGCAAATTAAGCGCCAACCAAATACTAATTAAGGATCTTATTTTGAGGGGAACCTACGAAGAAAACAAAAAAACTGTAGGAATCTGTTAAGCTCGAGGAATAACTCCTCCAGCTTATTAACATCATTAAGCAAAGCAGAGAGTCCAATGAAAGAAAAATCGAAAATGAGTCCAACCATTTTTAAGTTAAAGAGACTTAGTTAAAGATGACTTTAATCGAAAAAAAATTGAAACAAAATATTACTAATTTAAAGTCTAAACAAGTCTTAGTTTTGAAATCAGCAGGCTCCCTCACACCAGGAGTTGTGTGATGATGTAATACTAACAAATTCCTTAAGATTGACATTAAACTCTAATTTTGACCAGCATTAAATCAATAAAACAATCGTTTGAATATTTAAATTAAATAGTAATTTTCCTTCTTTTTATTCTGCCATAAACATCAATGATTTGTTTCCAAATATATCCTCGATTTCTTATATTAATATTCTTATTGATTTATTCATCTATATCTCCCTGTTAATTTAGTATAAGTTTAAAGATTCCATACCAAAATAGCAACTTTAGACTACCATTCCAAAATTAATTTGCATAAATGATTGGTTTCTTTCAAATTAAAAATGAGATTCAAGATCGTAATATTTTTTATTTTAATTGTTTTGCTATGTTACCATAATATTCACATCTCAACAAAAATATTTTTCCATTAATAATTATAACTCAGTTCTTTAAAATACAGCTATTCACTTATCTCCATTCATTGACCATTGATTGCAAAACTGATAACATTATTATTTGATTTGTCAAGATTTTTATCAATAGTTTAAAATATTAAAATTTGAAATGGACGAATTATTAACAAATGTTATGATTCCTTGAAAATAATTGTCTCTCCATGTGATTGCAATTAAATTCAGAAATGATTGTAATAAATTCCATCTTTGTGAAGCAAGCATTATTTGTACTTGCTTGCTATTGCTGACTGATAAATTACCAATTATGAATCATTTACAAAAGAATTAACCATAGAAAACAGAATCCTTTTACAACTGCAATCAGCTAAAATAAAATAGCATTTCCGCATTTAATTATTCTTATTATCTTTATTTAAGAATATAACTACTCTTCATTCTTTATAAATAATTAATTGGCAATGCGGCAGTGGCTAAGTATTCTTCTCCTTATTCTTCAACTGTCCCTCTTTCTCTTAGCAAGAATATTTGATGATATCAGTTGGTATGTAGTCGATATTTACAATGAGCAGGATACTTGCTAGGGCATCGCTATTGCTGCATTATCAATTGCTGTCATTCTCAACTTTATTCGAAAATGGTAAAATGATGGCATCCTCAAAATAATGCTGTTCAAGTCTCAAATCAAATTCCTTATTCCTTGGTCTTTGGAAATTCTTATCGTCATTCTGTTCTTTAGCACGTTTGGCTGTGAGCATTAAATGCCTTAAACTGAGGGACCAACAATATTCCTATTCTATTAATCCTGCTGTTTAAATGGTGCCCAACTCCTTCTCACAAATTTAAATTTTTCGTTCGCAGTCAACACTAAAACTCATATTGCTGAGCTTGTCGTTTATGAAGCAGTGCTATTTGCCTAGATTATATTCAATGGTCATCTTTTGATTAGTTTTGTTCATGAACTGCAGGAGCATCCCAAAGATTTATCCCTTTTGCTTACTTCAGTTATTATCGCCAATTAAATTCTCATTATGGATCTAATGTTTCGAGGCGCTTTCTAGGGTAGAGAGCTGGAGGAGTCAGAATAAAAGCTAGGGAAGGAGATTTCAATGGTAAATCACGAAGTCATAACTGCAAGAAAAATATCCACCGGAGTCGAAATGGTGCCTCAAAGACCCCATACACATGAATTCAGTCAGGTCAATTATTGAATATTTATGAACAATTAAATATAATTTGTGGTTTTTACCATTTATTTGTTGAGACTCATTAAGAAATTACTGCAAAATTAAATTAAATTAATTCTTGAACAAATAAAATCCAAATAATCAGTGGGTCCTCCATCAATCCCCATGACTGTTTGATTGTTCATGTTTCCTCGTTGCAGAACTGCAGATAGCCCCATCACTAAACTCATCTTTCCCATGAGTTAAAAACAATTATGATTCTATTTACTGAAGCTGATCCTATTTATTTTGTCTTGACGTCAAAAACAGTTCTTATATTTTAATATTGAACTTTCGTCTTTCTACTTCTTTTTTGCCAATTAGCATCCGTGTTTTAAAAAGCTATTACATTTCTTTCTTTCGTCGGTTTGATTTTTATAACATATTCTTCCATCGAATCTCATGCTACTTAACTCGAATACGAGAGCTATTGCTCTATGATTTCCCATGAATAGTTCGGAAGAAAAATGATTTGAGGTTTGATTAATCCTTCAATGGACTAGCCCTTTTAAACATTTTTCTTCTGTCTTTTCTATCGAGTGAATGCTGCTTAATCTTCAATTAAGTACTTTTTATTCGAGTTATAATTTATTGGGATGCTTTCTTTGCCTTAGGAAAAGCTAATATGTCTTTTCTCTCACTCTATAGAACAAAACGAGGAGATTTTGATTTTTTATATGCTTGCTTTTAGACCAGTGAAACAATATTTTTAAAGAATTTCATGTTTTCTCTATTATTTATGTTGATTCCCCCCTATCTATCATCGTTTCCAGAAAATAGAGATTTTTATTTGCTTTCAGTTTTTAGGCGCTTGCTTGATACCTCAGTTTTAAATATTTTTCTCTTGAGTCGAACGCTTAAAAAAGATGAGGTTTCTTGAAATTATGAATTGTTGAGATCTCGACGCGGTAAACATAATTTGAGAGGTTTTTTCATGAGCTAACTTTGAGCCTTTTCAGCCAATTCCTGAAGAGGCTGAAGTTTATTGCGATGCGAGAGGGGAATTATAGGGTCATCATAATTCCAAGGTTCAAGAATAAATGATTTTTTTAACATTTATCTAATAAAGAATCTATAAATATAGCACCAAATACATCGATATTCAAATGTGTGAGGTAATTTAAATTGGCCAAATTATCCTAATATTTTTGAGTAAAATGTAAACTAAAACCTAATATAACAATATCTCACAATGCAAAGAAATAATCCTTGTATTTATTATAGCGAATCTGAGAGATAAAAAAACAAGGCACTTAGCTCCTGTCAATAATATTATACTACTGAAGAATAACAGATATGATTTGAATATGTTTCACCCTTCATATCTTTAAATAATTGCTTATCACTTCACATGAAAAATGAAATTGAACTCAAACTGCTTCAAGGCAGTAATAACTACTAGAGGGCTATTCATCAGGAGGATCATATTCAAGTTGGAGAGTTTGTTAAATCCTTTGTTTATGGAGCCCTTGATGGAACCATCAATATCTTGATCATCATAATCACTGCTGTCTTTTGCAAGCTCAGTCCTCATAAACTTCTTATCATAGCTGGGGCAACTACTATAGGTGATGCCTTGGGCATGGGTTTAGGAGATTTTCTTTCTTTTCGAAGTGAACAAGCTTACATCCAATTAGAAAGAGGAAGATAGGAATATTAATTTGATAATATGCGCTAATAGGAGATTCATTAGCTTGTAGTAATGTTCAATTAAAAGGGATATGACTCTGGAGATAGTAAAACTCTATCAAATTTGTACTCCTCAAACAGAAAGATTTTCGTCGACATAATGATGATGATGGAATTGGGACTAGTGGTGAATGATGTTTAGCCATGGAAAGTCGGATTGACTAATTTTTGTAGCTTCTTATTCTCAGGTGTACTGCCGATTTTGCCCTTCATACTTGATCCTATCGGTGAAAACAATCGCCATCGGCTTTTTATAACCTTGGTCATCGGAGGAATTCAACTATTTAGTTTAGGTTACATCAAGGGAAAGATTATTCAGGCGACTCCACAGAAAAAACGGCAATCAGGAATATAATTTCTTCTATTTGGAGTCGTGGCAGTTGTTGTCGGATACATAGTTGGCTCATTATTCGAACATTGATTAATCAGTCAATAATATCGAAATAATATCAAAATAAAATCAGTTTTTATTACTGTCGAGGGATTCGATTGATGTATACTTGAATAGCAGCAAAGGTATTTTAAAATGAGAATTAATATGATCATTTTTCAGTAGCAGAAAGTATCAGGGGGAGCAATGAAGTTTGCGGGTGGAAGTCCAGTTTGAGGATCGGTGTTTTTCGGTCTTCTGAAGAGCAGAATGTGTGGTTATGGGCGATGCAGTTAGTAATGAGTCCATCCTCTGGACTGCTGAACTCCAAGAGATCTCCACTAATTTTCGGTAAGAAGTTTATTTCTTGGTATTTTTTTGTAGATGTCCTTGGGTAAAATGACATGGCGATACTAATAATAATCATCCATATATTTATCTGAGTACTCAATCTCGTCTGGATAGTGTACCATTCAAACTTTAACGAAATATTATAATTACAATTAGTTGATCATTTGAATAGACTAAACTATACTGAAATATTATATGATTTTCAAGATAAAAATCGAATGAATCAGCCTTCATAAATAGTTTCCAGATAATAATAATCCAACATATATAATTAAAGATAGGAAAAATATGTATAATCAAATACCATATCCTTCCACCTATCCACATAATAACGGATATCATCCTCCTGTCAATCCCAAATTCAACAGTCAAAACAATATTAAAAATAGCGATATTAATCAGCCCATAGACGCTCCAAAACATTATTCAAGTTACCCCTAACTTTCTTTCGAGGTTGCTATTCCTAATCTACCTCACCAAAGCAACAGCGACCGCATCACTCATAATCAATCATCTGTTGGCAAAAATGTGGAATTCAGTAATCATCCAAGTCTCATAAATTTTGTTGCTAATGGCAATAATATGCAAAATGGCCCCCGAGTTCCACGTAAAAATTAGATGTCCAAAAGCACCATTGTCAGTGATAATGACAGATTCGAGTCTGCTTCAGAAGATCTATTCTCTAAAAAATAAGTGTCCAAAAATATACTGAAAAGACCTCCAAGAATGAGTTAAACCTTGTAAGATATTCCAAAAGGCACATTTCAGAGAAAGTAGACAAATCATTCAGTGAATGAGACCAATTTTTATAAAAATAAAGATATTGAAAGAGGATAAAAATCACAATAAAGGCGAAAAGATCCCAATAGAACAGTTCCTTCTTTTTTAAACAGGGGAAAAAATGACTTAAAGAGAAGTATGATGGTCGATCCCACCTTTGAAATCAATAAAAATTTACTTCCATTGAAAGAGTTTCTACCAACAACCAAAAAGAAGATAACAGTCAACAATTTTACCAAAATAAAATAACTCGGCCATGGCAAATACGGTCGAGTCTTTTTAGCCCTATAGAAATCAACTGGGTTTATGTGTGCCCTAAAGATAATAGAGAAAAAACTGTTGCATGAATAATAGATAACAGATCAGTTCACTCGATAGGTGAAGATACAAATGTTCTTAAATCATCCGAACATAATAAAAATGTATGGTTGTTTCGATGATTCAGTTAACATTTATGTCATTCTTGAACTAGGCACGGGCGGACAACTTTACCATCAGCTTAAAAAATCACAACCCTTGGCTTAATCCAGAATCGCTTTCATTATGAGACAAATCTGTGAAGCTACCAACTAAATTCATACCCTCAAAGTTATTCATCGGGATATCAAACCTGAAAATATCGTTATTCATGATGTAAGTTTCTGTCTATTTAGAACATTATCAAGCTATGTGATTTTGGGTGGTCAGTTTATCAGGATAATAAATTAAGGACCACCTTCTGTGGGACTCCCCTTTACGTATGTCCTTAAATCCTTAAGGGAAAGGAATACGATTAAAAAATAGATATTTGGTCGATCGGTATCATGATGTATGAAATGGTGGTGGGCGAGAATCCTTTCAAAATCACGAGGGAATAGGAATTAATTAAGATAGTGAAGGATTAAATTAAAATTCCCTCTTATCTGTCAATTTCAACTGAAGTTCGCGATTTTTTGGATCGTTGTCTACAAAAAAATCCTGCTGAAAGGGCTTCGATTAAGGAACTAATGACTCATCCTTTCTTGAAGAAGTATCAGTAGAAAAATGATAAACCAAAGATTCTTAATTTGTGATTTATAGAAGAATTTTGAAAAAAAAACTCAGGAGGTAGAAGCGTCAGCGTGACAGATAATATACTTACGAATAAGGTTTCTATTGCATTTAATTTGGAAATAAGTTATATCTTAAAAGAAATAATGAAAGTCCTTCTTGTGTTTGTCAAATTTAATAATATTTTCCTCTTCTCTTTTTATAACGAAAGATGTTAGTTCATGAAGTAATACTGCTAATTGATTTCAAGCTAATCACGCTCATTAGATCCGACTATATTTAAAAATATCATTTAAATACATTTCATTGATATTTGAATACAGAATATTTATTGTGAAACAATGGCTGACCAACTCAACGAGGAACAAATTGCAGAGTTCAAAGAGGCCTTTGCACTTTTTGACAAGAATGGTGACGGTTCAATCACTACTAAAGTATTTTTATTGCCATTCAGGAATTGGGAACAGTCATGAGATCATTGGGACAAAATCCTACTGAGGCAGAATTGCAGGATATGATCAATGAGGTTGATGCAGACGGTAATGGCACGATCGATTTCCCTTAATTTTTATCTCTCATGGCTAGGTATTTGATTTCATATCTAGAAAAATGAAGGACACAGACACTTAGGAGGAACTTGTCTAAGCCTTTAAGGTGTTCGATCGTGACGGAAATGGACTGATTTCAGCAGCAGAACTAAGACATGTGATGACCAACTTAGGTGAGAAGTTGACAGATGAGGAAGTGGACGAAATGATTCGAGAGGCCGATATCGATGGCGACGGACACATCAACTATGAATAATTTGTGAGAATGATGATGGCAAGATGATGACAAGATGATTTGCTTTAATCTCAATCATTTGATGGTTTTTCATATCAAAGTCGATAAACTGGTTAATGCACTTGGAATTGAATGATCAGATTTAAATATGGATGATCATTTGAAGAGGGCATCTCCTTTACCTTGATTCTTCTTTTTGATGTCCTTGATCTCCATCAAGACGACTGTCTTAGCACGACCGACCAATATCACACGACGTCTCTTGCATTTGCTACATTATAATCTCAAGGCGATCTTTTTGGTGGTTTTGGCTTTCTTTCTGAAGATAGGTTTGGTCTGTCCTCCATATCCAGATTGTTTCCTGTCGTAACGTCTTCTACCTTGTGCAGCTTTGCTTTCTTTGCCCTTCTTATATTGGGTGATTTTGTGAACAGTGTGGGTTCTGCACTTGGAGCAGTAGGTCTTGCGTGTTTTAGGAATTACCACCATTTATGATATTAATATATTAATTATTTTATATTATTTTAATACTTACGCAAAACCATTAATACTCATAAATTAAAGAACTCCTCTAAATTAAGTATCAGTCATCTTGTAATGTAGCAAGCATTAATTATAAAGTTATATTTGCAACATACTAATATAATAAAGAGTGTATAAAATTTAATTATTAATTACATGTAGCAAATAATAGTAGTTAATTAAAATGATTTTGAATATGAATAGTTTAATTAAACTCAATTGAGGCTGGATTTTAATATCTTCATAAAATGAATGCACACTTTGCACAAAAATAGTTTATATTCATTTATATATGAGTAAGTAATAATTATGCATGGTATCATACTTTACTTTCGCAGTCTTAAACATATCCTTACAAAAAATATCATCCACTCCTCAAACATAAACCATTTTATTAAGAAATCCAAATCATCATATAGTATCAAATTACAACCAGATTAACAAAATAATTAATAGTCATCATCTTCTTTATTGTAATTGCCCCTCCCTCCATTATCCACGAACAGATTGATTCGTCTGATAACAAAAATACACTCCCTCTCCATTTGGCTGTCCATTCTTAAAGTTTCCTCGCCAGTAGCCATGCCTAAAATAAATTTTACCTACTCCTTCTTTCAGATCATTTTCATAAAATCCTTCATACTTGATCCAATTTCCCTTATATATCTTCACATATTCTTCATCAATTTACTCCTATCTTTCCTTAATCTGTTCCTCTTCATATTCCACTCCGTTTCCGTGAAATTTACCACCTTTAAACTCTCCTTCGTACCTCAGCTTTTTATTTTAATAAAACAGTTTTCCGTATCCTTACATTTTACCTAAATGCCATTCCCCAATGTAGCTCTGTCCATCTTTATGCTGATAGTATCCCTTACCTTATCTTATGAGATCTCCACCCTTTACCTTCTCAAACTGTGATGTCTCACCCATATATTGCCCAATTTCTCCTCCTTGGGGTTTTGAATATCTTAGACGCGAATTAGCCACAACAGAATCATTGGAAAAAAGATGATTATTTTCTTCATCTTTGAAATTCATATACTCCCCAGTGAGTGTTACTTTGGGTTTAAGCAATGCTGAGATATAATTGGGATATACATGCTACTGCACTCTTTACTCATAATGATATTATACTTACATATCCTTTTCATTGATAAGAGTTAGTTAAACTGGAATGCTGAGATTTTGACTGCCTATTTGATTATAGAGATTGGTTAGACTCAGTCGGCTGTTTTCCTTTCGATTGAGCAGGTTCTGAACAATCGATACTAAATGATTAGAAAAGTTGCTATTACATGTTTTGATTAATTAGTTCATTTTATCAAAGTTGATCTCACAAGCTCGGTAGTTATAGAGGTCGTTGAGATGGTTCATAGTCATCATGGAGAGAATTATCATGCCAAAAGTAAAGGCATTCGACGACCACCCCCCATCAAAGGCACAATCATTCCTCTCTAAATATTCCATCTCCTCAGGTGAGAGATAAATGTTTTTTGTGCTATAATCCTCCACTAAAACATCCAAATTTGCGCGATAATTGAAGAGTTTGGGATGAGCCAACTTTATCTCCTTGCCTCTGCCACACATGTAGATGTATTTCATCCTCACCGAGCGGTAGTTCGCTAACTCTAATCTCATAAATCCTTTGGTGCACTCTACCTTAGTTATAGATGGTACATTTAATGATGGTCTTAATCTCATCTTCGCTGAATGAATTATTTTCGGCAATTCTATGTTAAAATTCTTTCTCCAAGTCGACCAAAATAAAATCGCTCATCATATAAATTTCGTACTTTTTCCATAAAAATCCACTTTTTTCTAAAGTATCAATGATATAGATTTTGATGGTGTTTTGATTAGAGGGCCCTTCACTACTGATTTGTATTTAATTGAGTAGTTACATTCGCGAGCGAGAATCTTTTGTATCCATTGTCTCCTTGATCATTATACAGCAATGATTAATATCTTTACCTTCCAGGGCATAGCAATCGCCATAATAAGGGTCATGGTAGAGTGATACTTGATCGTATCCTGATAGCATGTTGGTCAACTTCTACGATTAGTATTAAGGCCGAAGGCAGAGATTGATTTGTGATAATTTTTAAGCTATGACGTCAATTATGCTCTATTTATCAGTTGTGGTGTTTCCCATAATTGAATGATAAACTGATGTTGCGATTAAATGATAAAGCTAAATAAAAATATTTATTAATTTAGATCATAGACAACAAGATAGTTTGAAAGGATAGACTGTTATGAATGATTATAAACTGGTCTGAGGAAAGTATATTAGGTAATGGCTGATTGTTTAATAATAAAATGTTGATCATCATTATTGGATAAATTATTTAGCAGTTTCCCAATTTATTTTCTATAGTTATGATATAATTCTTTTTATTTATTTTATATAACTGATTCTGCCTTCGATAGTTTAGAATTATAGGCTGATTGAAGGTGAGAGTGGAATATTTTAAAAGGATCAACCCTTGAAGTTTCATTCAGTAAAATTTTAATCATCGAAGGATTCCATAATTGTCAACTTCTTTGATAAAAATTAAGTGAGTTGAAAGGCAATGATTTATTGAAAAGTTTTAAGCTAAAATTATGGTAGCTGACTCAGGATTCATTTGTCTAATTTTGATCTAAAAAGCGAGAATTTATGGGAGAAAATTTGCTAAAATAAATTTTGAATAAATAAATATGAGTCTGTTTGTTCAGCTATAAAATTTAAAGACAGTTTTCATCCCCCCATCTTTTGGGAGAAAATAACTACCAGATAATTATGATTGAAACACTTATGAATTAATTTGTTCTTTATAGTTAAATAATAAAAATAGAAAAAATCGTCTCATGGGTTGTTAATAGTCACATATAGCATAGAATATAGGCTCAGTCATAGAAATAGCAGAAAAGCCTCGTAAAGGTTTAGATAGGAAAAAAATTAAAAATTAGAAAATTAATGGAAGAAAATCAGTCAATAAAATATTTGAAAATATACGGAAAATAGAGGCTCCTCAAACTCAAAGTGACCTTTAACTCATTTAAGGCATCATTAGTAAACACTTTTTACTCTTTAAACTCAGCAAAAACTAAAGAAGGTCTCTTGCAATCGCCATGGAAGCCTATTAAACTGAAATAGGATAGTATGTCTTTGAACAGGGAACTCCTGCTAGCATGTTCTTTATTATCAACTCCGGAGAAGTTTAGATAGAAATCAATAAGGCACCAATTCGGACTATGAAAAGAGGAGATTCTTTTGGAGAATTAGCTATCATATACTCGTCACCTCGGTCTGCGTCTGTAAAGGTCCTCAAAAAAGCCTGTTTTTGGTGTTTAAGCCAGTCCTAATTTTTAAAAATTCAAAGGGAGATGGTTAAAAATAATTTTAAAATTTCACAGCCTTATGTTCACAAACTGCCACTATTTCAATTCCTCTCGGACAAACAGAAGATTTCAATCAGTTATAATATGAATACACTTAAATATTACTAAAATGATATAATATTTAAGGCCAATGATGATGCAATTTCCTTCTTCATTATTATTGAAGGAGTTATTGAAATTAATATTCCGGGAAAGCCATTAATCATGTTGACGAGTGGAGATTCTTTTGGATAAAACTGCTTAACTCTCAATCAAAAGCGATTGGGGACAGCTAGATGCAAATCAAAGGCTGAACTGCTGGCCATTAGTCGATAAGATTTAAAATCCTGTATTGGTGTTAAATCATAGGTTGAGCTTCTTTTTAATAACATGATTAAATGGGTCTTGAGGAGATCTAATCTTTTTAAAAATTTAAATTGTTGTGAACAGCATCAGTTTATTGAATCAGGTCAAATATTATTGAAAAATGATGGAGATGTGCTTATTTCTAAAGGATAAAGCGATGAGTCCATCTACATATCGCTTGAATAAAAGATAAATGATTACTAAACTGGCTAAATTATAAATTAAGGAGAGGTACTTTAGGAATAACAATAATTTTATTCAAAATAAACCTTAATAAAACACGGCAATGGACATATCTTTGCTATTAAACTCAACAAAATTTACCAAATCTTTAACAAGGATAAAAAGCTATCTAAAACCTCATTGAAAACTGATATTTAAAAAAATGCAGACTAAAATCCTGATAATGCTAAATCGCAACTCATTATTGACTTTAAGGATCTCTTCATATTAAATCGCCTTGGCGAGGGCGAACTAGGAAAAGTATTGTTGGTTGAAAATAAAAGGACATTACAAAAATATGCCCTAAAATGCATATCAAAAAATATCATCATTAAAAATTAATTGGAAAAATTTTTAAGATGTGAAAAATAAATATTAACATCTTGTGATTTTCCTTTCATTGTCAAATTAACTCAAAGCTTTAAAGATACTCATTTCGTTTATCTTCTTTTGGAATACATTGATGGAGGAGATTTCTTTGATTTTTTAAGCGATTTAGGAACCTGCTCGAGTACTTCAGCCCGATTCTATTTTGGCTGTCTCCTTCTTTGTATCTAATATCTACATAAAAATAATATCGTTTACCGTGATATAAAGCCCTAAAATGCAGCACTTGATTCGAAAGGATATCTTCATATGATCGACATGGGAACAGCTAAGTTGCTCACTTCTGAATCGGAAACAGGCTTTAGAACCTTTACAATAATTGGAACCCCACATTATATGGCTCCTGAAGTGATGTAAGCTAAAGGATATTCATTTTCCGTTGATATTTGGTCTTTGGGTATTATTTTATATTAGATGGTTTGTGGGATACTTCCTTTTGGAAATTCGTCAGATGATCCGTCCGTTATATATCAATAAATTCAAAAAAATGATGTTAATTTTCCCAAAAACTACACGGATCCTTGCGGAAAGCAACTTATTAAAAGATTATTGTAAAAACATCCTGATAGCAGAGCTGTTGAGGATTTTTCTGAAATAAAATCAATGGAGTATTTTTTTAAGTTTAACTGGAA
>Ga0302191_10000617_pt1 | contig 22908 bp, 21 predicted proteins | sample II_Bog_E3_1_FD_198775 | JGI IMG/M metagenome (GOLD analysis project Ga0302191, IMG submission 198775) | Peat permafrost microbial communities from Stordalen Mire near Abisko, Sweden - II_Bog_E3_1 | ecosystem: Environmental > Terrestrial > Soil > Wetlands > Peat | place: Sweden: Abisko...
GTTGGCCTCACCGAAGCGCTCATCGGCGAGCATACGCCGCGCATCGCGGAATTTCGCAAACGCGGCGCACTCGCGCATATCGCGCCCGCATTTCCCGCCGTCACCTGCACGGCGCAATCCAATTATCTCACCGGCAAAACGCCGGGCGAACACGGCATCGTCGGCAACGGCTGGTTCAACCGTGAACTCGCCGAAGTGCAATTCTGGAAACAGTCAAATCATCTGGTTCAAAGCCTGAAACTATGGGATGCGCTCCGTGAGCAATCCGAAATCGTAAATCGTAAATCATCAATCGTAAATTTGTTCTGGTGGTTCAACATGTATTCCAGCGTGGATTTTTCCATCACGCCGCGACCGATGTATCCCGCCGATGGCCGAAAATTTTTCGATGTTTACTCATGGCCATATTCCATCCGCGAAGAAATCAAAAAAGATTTGGGCGAATTTCCTTTCTTCAGTTTTTGGGGGCCGGCGGCGGGCATTGATTCGTCGCAAGGCAACGCCGATGCCGCCTCGCGCTGGATCGCCGAATCCGCGAAATGGATTGAAAACAAATACTCGCCCACACTGAACCTGATTTACCTTCCGCACTTGGATTACAACCTGCAAAGACACGGCGTTAAATCGGCAAACGGTTCAACGAATCCCGCCATCCACCGCGACCTGCATGAAATTGACGCCATCGTCGGCGACCTAATTGTTTTTTTTGCCCAGCGTGGCGTCCAAGTGGTTTTGCTTTCCGAATACGGCATCACCAACGTGGACACGCCGGTGCATCTCAACCGGATTTTCCGCGAGCGCGGCTGGCTGACGGTGAAAGACGAACTCGGCTTGGAAATTCTCGACGCGGGCGCGAGCAAGGTTTTCGCCGTGGCGGATCATCAGGTCACGCACATTTATTTGAACGACACATCGCTGGAAAAATCCGTGCGCGAGGTTCTGGAAAAAACTTCCGGAGTGGAAAAGGTTTTGGGCAAGGCGGAGAAAATCGCGGCGGGCATTGACCATCCGCGCGCGGGCGAATTGATCGCAGTGGCGCGGGAAAATGCGTGGTTCACCTATTATTACTGGCTCGACGATGCGCGCGCGCCGGATTTTGCGCGGACGGTGGACATCCACCGCAAGCCGGGCTACGACCCGGTGGAATTGTTTCTGGATCCGAAAATTCCGTTGCCGAAATTAAAAATTGCGTGGCGGCTGCTGCAAAAAAAACTCGGCCTGCGGATGTTGATGGACGTGATACCGCTCGACGCGACGCTGGTGAAAGGTTCGCACGGCCGGCGACCGGCGGACAAAAAAGACTGGCCGGTGTTTATCACCAGCCGGCGGGAATTTTTGAGCGCGAAGGAAATTGAATCAACGGAAGTATTTCAAATCCTGCTCCGACACTCTGAAGGTTGAATTTTTCGTGAAACCATTCCAGTGTTCTTCAACCGCCCATCTGGCCGCGCGTGACGCCGAGTTGATTAAATAATTTCAGTTCGCGCCAGAGCTGCGTGCCGGAAATGTCGCCGCGCAGCAACTGCCGGTATTTCGTGATGGTGCGGACGACTTCCTCGGGATTTTCATTCAGAAATTCCACGCGGAAATTGCGGACGCCGAGCGCGAGGAGCCGTTCCACAAATTCCGCGCCGGTCTGCGCCTGCGAATTGAAGACGGTGTTGCGGCAGCCGGCGTCGGCCTTAAGCGGATGCTCTGCGCCGATGCGGTCGCGCAGGCGAACGTCATGCGTGTCGCACGGGCGACCGCAGTCGCGGTAATCTTTGCCGCTGGAAAGAAACGCGCAGAACACGCAATGCTCCATGTGAAACATCGGCATGTGCTGGTGGATCGTGACCTCGAACCATTCCGGCGGCGCGGCGGACAACAATGCGTCGAGCTGCGCGACATTCAAATCGTAGCTCGCCGTAACGCGTTCGAGGCCAAAATAATTTTTAAAATAATCCGCCGTGATGCGGTTCGCCACGTTCAGCGAAAAATCCCCGACGCGCCGCGTGTCCGCGAAAAATTTCAGGTGGTCGTAATTGCGGACGAGATAGCCGTCGGCGTTGCAGGAGCGGACTTGTTTGAGAATCCAGTCGTCGCCCATTTTGAAAATGCGGGGCGGGGCGACGAAGATGCCGGGTGGTTGATGGTTGATGGTTGATGGTTGAGAGACGGAGCAGCCGTGGGCGGTGTGAAATAGCGTGACCGCCTCGCGATATTTCTTCGGATCTTCAAACTCGCAATAAATCGTCGTCACGCCGCACTTCAACGCGGCTTCGAGTTGCGCGAGGTTGCGGACGAGCACGATCAATTGTGCTTCAGATTTGCCACCGAGACGCAGAGACGCAGAGGTTTCAGAAATTGAAACAGCCAAACTCTGTGCCTCTGTGCCTCGGTGGCTATTCAATTGCCATCGCTTTGGCAGCGCGCGGAGTTTTTCCAGTTCAGCTACAAACTCGCGGCGCAGGCGGTTCAATTCGCTGACGGCAACCATCACTTCGCCGGATAGATTATTTTTTAGTTTGCCCAGTTTGAACGGCGTGCCGCCGAGCCGGCCCAGCTGGTCGCGCAATTTTTCTTCCGTGAGCGGAACTTTTTCCGCTTTCGCCAGCGGCATGGTGGATTCCACTTTTGCGACGTGACCTTCTTCGTCGCGCGCAATGAGCGTGAGCGGTTTACCGACGAGCCCGTGAACTTCAATTTGAATCGGCCGCTGAAATTTTGGCGCGTCGCCAGCGAAACTTTGGCGCAGACGCTTATCGAGTTCGGGATCGTTGGTCTTCCAAATTTTATCGCCGACGTGAACGCGCAGAAAATCAATGCTGCCGTAGCCGAAACGCAGCTCGGTCAGTTTCTCGCCAGCGACTTTGTAACGTGGCTCCTGGATTTCGTAAATGCGTCCGCCTTCTTCTTTTCCATCCGGCTTGCCGGCGTCAACAACAATGCCATCGCCAAGTTTCACCGGCGCGGCGAGGTTCACAATGACGCCGTCGCGCACAATTTTTTTAATCTCGCCGAGATAGACGCCGCGCTTTTTTCCAAACCGCGCGTGGACAAGTTTTTGATTGTCGTTACCACCGAACCAGCCAGTGAACAGGCCACGCGAGAAGGACATTTCCAAATCATAGCGATCGCTCGCTGGAACCGCAGCGGCTTGGCCTTCGGCGATTTTGTTCAATGCCGCGCGATAGACGCGCGTGATGCTGGCGACGTATTCGGGCGACTTTAGTCGCCCTTCGATTTTCAGCGACGCAACACCGACGCGGACGAGTTCCGGCAAAACCTCCAGCCCGGACAAATCCTGTGGACTCAACAAATACCGTTTGTCGCCTAGCGGAACTTGCGCGCCGTCGGAAATTAAATCATACGGCATCCGGCAGGCTTGGGCGCATTCGCCACGATTCGCGCTGCGGCCGCCGAGCGATTCGCTTGTCAAACATTGGCCGGAATACGCCACGCACAGCGCGCCGTGGACGAAAACTTCCAAAGGTAGTGACGAGGTGCGAGTGACGAGTGACGAGGCTGTTTCATCTGCGGCGCGGATTTTTTCAATTTCTGCGATGGAACATTCACGCGCCAGCACGGCGAGATTGCAGCCGAGGTTGCGGGCAAATTCAATTCCCGCCGCGCTGGTGATGGTCATTTGCGTCGAGGCATGAATCGGAAAATCCGGCGAGAGCGAGCGGATTAATTTGCAGATGCCCACGTCCTGCACAATCGCCGCGTCCACACCAGCAGCGATAATCGTGCGCAGATACTTTTCTGCATCGGCGAGTTCGTTCTGAAAAACGAGCGTGTTGAACGTGATGTAGCCTTTGACGCCGCGGCGGTGAAGAAATTCCATCAGCTTCGGCAAATCGGCCTCGGTGAAATTGTTCGCGCGCATTCGCGCGTTGAACTTGTCGAGGCCGAAATAAATCGCGTCCGCGCCGTTTTCGACGGCGGCCTTGGCGCAGTCCCAATCGCCGGCGGGCGCGAGCAACTCCGGCAATGGCGGATTGCGCCCGTCTTCGCTGCGCTTCGACGCGGCAAGGATGGTGGATTGCGGATTGGTTTCAGTTGCAGTTGTGCCGGTCATGGCGGATTAATTTTAATCGTGAAACCCGAGGAACACACGAAAAAGCGGCGGCGGCCGGCGGATTGGCGAAACCGGCGGCAAAGAAAAATCGTCTTTCATCCGTGTGCATCTGTGTTTATCTGTTGGGAAAGTGATTCATCCCACGGCCATCATCCATCCGTCAGCGAAGCTCGGCGCGAACGCCCGCGTCGGCGCATTTGCCGTGATTGATTCGGATGTGGAGCTTGGCACGGACTGCGTGGTCGGCCCGCATGTATATCTGACCGGCGTGACAAGAATTGGTAACGGAAACAAATTTCACGCCGGCTGTGTCATCGGTGACGCGCCGCAAGACCTGAAATACCAGAATGAGCCAACCCGCGTGAACATTGGCGATAACAATGTTTTCCGCGAACACGTCACGGTGCATCGCGCGAATAAATTGGTGGAGGCGACGGTGATTGGCTCGAATAATTTGCTCATGGCGAGCGCGCACGTCGCGCACAATTGCGTGGTCGGCAGCCACGTCATTCTTGCCAACGGGGCACTGCTCGGCGGCCACGCGACGGTGCAGGATCGTGCGTTTATTTCCGGCAACTGTCTGGTGCACCAGTTCACCCGTATCGGCACGCTGGCCATCATGCAGGGCGGCTCGGCGGTCAGCAAAGATGTGCCGCCGTTCACCATCGCCCGGGGCGATAATGGGATTTGCGGCCTGAACACCGTCGGCCTGCGGCGCGCGGGATATTCGGCAGCGGAGCGGCTGGAATTAAAAAAGCTCTATCACGCGCTGTTTCGCGGGGGAAAATTGTTTCGTTCCGCGTTCGCCGACGCGGAAAATTCTTTCACTGGCGCCGGCGCGAAAGTAATGTTGGAATTTGTTGCCGCCGCCAAACGCGGCGTGTGCGCCGACACCGGCACTGGCGGACACAGCCCCGACGAAACATGATCACACCGCTTGATTATCATGTGATGGGCGAGGACGGTCAAGAATATGGGCCGGTCTCCGCCGAAAGAATCCGCGCTTGGGTCACAGAACAGCGGCTGGAGCGGAAGTCGCCGGTAAAGCCGCCCGGCTCACGGGACTGGGTGTTCCTCGAATCGTTGCCGGAATTTGCCGACCTGTTTGCGCCTCATGCGCCGCCGCCGCCGAAACGGCAGTCGCAAAAATGGCCGGTCGCCATTTTAATTATTTTGGCGGTAGGATTGATTTTGCTGGTGCTCAAAGAAATCAAATATCATTGACCATGTATAAGATTATCGGGAACGACGGTCGAACCTACGCTGCCGCAGCGGAACAAATCCGCGAGTGGATCGCACAATTCCGCGTTGACAATCGCACGGCGGTGTTGCCCGCCGGCACGACGGAGTGGACGTTTATCGGCCTGCTGCCAGAATTCGCGCCGCATTTCTCCGGCTCGCCGCCGGTGATTGCGCCGCCAAAGCCGGTCGCTGTTTCAGCCAATGGCACCAATGGTTTTGCGACGGCCGGCTTAGTCTGCGGCATCCTTTCCTGTGTGTGCTGCTGCGGTTGCCCGTTTAACGTGCTTGGCTTGGTTTTTTCCATCATCGCTCTGGTGCAGATCAATCGGCAGGTGCAAAAGCAGGCCGGTTGGGGACTGGCACTGGCGGGGCTGATTTGCTCGGCCGTCAGCCTGCTGTTCAATTTAGGCCTAGGGATATTTCAACTCGCGCTGACTCCGGCCAATGTGAGTTGGCATTACAGCGCCGTTTGAATGAACGCGGCTCCGCCCAAAATCGTCCCAGCCAATACGCGGTTTGCGGGAATGCTTCTCGTCGCCACAGGGCTGGGAATCATCGCCGTCGTTTTCTTTTTTGACCCGGCAACCCATGTTTTTTATCCTGTCTGCCAGTTTCACCGGCTCACCGGGTTGAATTGTCCAGGCTGCGGCATGACCCGTGCGCTTTATGCGCTGTTGCATGGACATTTTTCCGCCGCGCTGCGCGACAACGCGCTGTTTGTCCTGACCCTTGGCACGCTTGTCTTGCGCGGCGTGTGGTATTTGTGGAATAAATTTTACGAAAGGTCAACCGGCGAAATTTTCCCGACAAAATTTTTCTGGCCGCTGCTGGCCGTCGCGCTGGTGTTCGCCATACTGCGGAATCTGCCAGGGTTTACTTTTCTATCGCCGTGACGCAAGGCCATTCCTGACTAAATTTTGCAATTGGTTTTTTCTTGCGCTTCTTAAGCCAAAATCATTTAATCAATATTGGCTGGTAAGTATTATTTTAATCTTTCGAAAATATTTAGAATATGCCTCTTTTAAATTGGAAGATTGTTTTCGCATTTTTAGAGCGTAGAAAACTTTGAATTTCTAGCATTTTTACGTTATCATTAACCTTGATACATTTAAACAATAAAATTGAAATAATGTTTGTTTATCCAAAAAAATATGATGTGATTGTGGTCGGTGCAGGTCACGCCGGAGTAGAAGCTGCGCTTGCTGCTGCCAGAATGGGTTGTGAAACTTTGCTGCTAACCATCAATGCCGACAGCATTGGCCAAATGTCTTGCAATCCGGCAATCGGTGGTCTGGCAAAAGGACATCTGGCACGAGAAATTGATGCGCTCGGCGGCGAAATGGGTAAGGCTACCGACATGTCCGGACTTCAATTCCGGATGTTGAACACCAAAAAAGGCCCGGCGGTTTGGGCGCCAAGGGCGCAATGCGATAAAAAGGCATATCAATTTCGTTTGAAGTGGATTTGTGAATCGGAGCAGAATTTGGATGTAAAGCAGGGACAATCGTCAAAAATAATCCACCAAGACGGAGTTGCTTCTGGGGTCGAAACATTGTTGGGAGTCCAGTATTTTGGAAAGACCGTGGTGATTACGACGGGGACTTTTTTAAGAGGCTTGATGCACATCGGATCAAATCAACAATCAGGCGGGCGGGCTGGAGATGCTGCGGCCATGAATCTTTCCGCCTCGTTGCAAGATCTGGGGCTTGAATTGGGTCGCCTTAAGACCGGAACACCACCAAGATTATTGCGAAAATCAATTAACTTTTCCAGAACCGAAATTCAGGCTGGTGACCATCCGGTTCCATATTTTACATTTTGGAAAGATGATTTGTTCCACATGGAACATTCTAGGCAGAACCGAGTCAAATCAATTAATTCGGATGGAAAATACCCGCCGCATTCAATTTTAAGCCAAATCAACGGCCAGTTGCCATGCTATATTACATTCACCACCGGCAAAACGTCTGATATCATTCGAAAAAACCTTCACAAATCTCCGATGTATTCCGGCATAATTGAAGGCGTAGGTCCACGATATTGTCCGTCAATCGAGGATAAAATTGTCAAGTTTGCTGAAAAAGAGCGGCATCAAATTTTTCTTGAGCCGGAGGGGATTGAAACCGATGAGATTTACGTCAACGGCTTTTCCACCAGTCTGCCGTTTGAGGTTCAGATTGACATAGTTCATTCCATCATTGGCTGCGAGAACGCAGAAATTATGCGGCCAGCCTACGCGGTCGAATATGATTTTGCCTTTCCAACCCAGCTTCTGGCATCACTTGAAACAAAGGTTTGCCAAAACCTGTTTCTGGCCGGACAAATCAATGGGACATCGGGTTATGAGGAGGCGGGTGCACAGGGATTGATGGCGGGGATTAACGCCGCGCGCCGAGTTCAAAATCGGGAGCCAGTAATCTTGCGCCGTAATCAGGCTTACATCGGGGTTTTGATTGACGATCTTGTTACCAAGGGAACCTCCGAGCCTTACCGGATGTTTACCTCTCGCGCCGAATACCGGTTGTTGTTGCGTCAGGACAATGCCGATTTGCGGCTGTCGCGCCTCGGTTATGAAATTGGATTATTACCGACCCGGAATTTTCAAAAATTTTCCGCCAAAGAGGCGGCGATTGAGAGCGAAACATCCCGTTTATACACAACTTACTCACAAAGAGATTCGCTGGCAAAAATTCTGTGCCGAACCGAAATGTCTTATCAAGATTTGCCCGGTAATAATGCGGATCTGGATTTGGAAGTTATCCAGCAGGTTGAAATTTCCATTAAATACGCCGGCTATGTTGACCGCCAAGAAATCGAAGTTGCTCGCACGAAAAAACTTGAAGACAAAATTATTCCTGATGCATTTGATTTTGACATCGTTCCAAGCCTGCGGCTAGAAGCGCGTCAAAAGCTGGCTAAAATCCGGCCGCACACCATTGGCCAGGCTGGGCGAATTTCAGGCGTTTCACCAGCGGACATCAGCATATTGTTAATATGGCTAAAACGTGCCGCCAACGAAATTGAAAATAAATCAACCGGTTCCGAAAGCATATGTCAATTGAATCATGCCGAAGGCAATGACTTGTCATAAAGCACATAAATAATTAAAAACAAATGTTTTAACATATATTTCGAGTTTACAGCAGTTAGAATCATGAATATTTCATCCGCTATCTTTGATTGCAGTGCGCCGGATTTGGCCTCATGCCCGGACGAGTCGCTGCCGGAGTTCGCCTTCATCGGCCGTTCGAACGTCGGCAAGTCGTCGTTGCTGAACACGCTGGCGGGCGTCGAGCGGCTGGCGCGCGTTTCGCCCACCCCGGGTTTTACCAAGCTCATCAATTTTTTCTCGATGGGCAAGACGTGGCGGCTTGTGGACTTGCCGGGCTACGGCTACGCCGAGGGTTCGCGAAAACACGTCTCGCAGTTCAACCGCGCGGCGGCAAACTACATCAGGCATCGGCCAAATCTCTGCTGCACGTTTCTGTTAATTGATTCCGGCCTGGAACCGCAGCCGATTGATTTGGAGTTCGTGCAATGGCTCGCGAGTCACGCGCTGCCGTTCGTCATCGTGTTCACGAAAACGGACCGGGGCACGCCCGAAGCCGTGGCGGCGAACATCGCGGCGTTCCAGGCGCGCATCGCGGGCTGGTTCGAGCAGTTGCCGGAAATTTTCCAGTGCTCCTCCGCGACCGGTCATGGCCGCACTGAGCTGCTCGCCGTCATCGGCAAGATTGTGGACGCCGGCCCGGCGACGCCAAAATTCGTGCCGCCGCCCGCGCCGTTGCCGCCGGAAATCGAGCCGCCATTCCGCATGGAAGTGCGCGCCGGTCAGGCGCGCGAAAAAGATCCGCTCGCCAAAAAGAAACTCAAGGGCGCGCGACCTTGGTGAGGTCTGGGCGGATGGCCGCCATTTTCCGCCGCGCACCCGTGCTTGAACATTCCCGCCGCGCGGACTACTTTTGCGCCATGCCGATTTACGAATTCCATTGCGTCCAGTGCGAACGCGACTCCGAGATTCTCGTCCGCTCCGCCGATTGGCGCGGCACCAAGTGCCCGCACTGCGGCTCCACGCGGCTCGAAAAGAAATTCTCCACCTTCGCGTCCGCCGGCGCCGGCAATGACACCAACGCGAGTAAAAAAACCGGCGGTGGTCGCCGCAGCGGCGGCTGTTGCGGTGGACACTGCCACGGCGGGCACTGATGCGGAAAAATTCGCCGCATGAATTTGTCATCCGATGTCTGCGACATCGCCGGCCAGTTTCAACTGGCCGGGGACTTTCTTCGCGCCGAACCGTTCGGCAGCGGCCATATCAACGACACATACCGCTTCACTTTTGCAGCAGGCGGCGCACGCCGCCGATATATTTTACAGCGCCTCAACACCGCCGTTTTCCAAAATCCCGCCGCCGTCATGGAAAATATCCGGCGCGTCACGGCGCATCTCGGCGAAAAAATGTCCGGCGTGCCCGATGCCGCGCGGCGCGTGCTCACGCTCGTGCCGGCGCGCGACGGGAAATCCTTTCACGGCGACGCGGACGGAAACTGTTGGCGCGTTTTTCCATTCATCGAACGGACGCGCGCGGTGGATGTCGTCGAGTCGCCCGCGCAGGCGTTTGCGGCGGCCCAGGCGTTCGGCCAGTTTCAAAAACTGCTCGCCGACCTGCCCGCGCCGCGCTTGCACGAGACGATCCCTGATTTTCATCTCACGCCAAAACGGTTCGGCGCGCTGGAAAAAGCCATCACCGCCGATGCGTTCAACCGCGCCGCGTCAGCAAAACCGGAAATCGAATTCGCCTTGCAAAACAAGGCGATTTGCCGCGTGCTGCTCGACGCGCGTCTGCCGGAGCGCGTCACGCACAACGACACCAAGCTCAACAATGTGTTGCTTGACGAGATGACCGGCGATGGTGTCTGCGTGATTGATTTGGACACCGTCATGCCCGGCCTCGCACTTTACGATTTTGGCGACATGGTGCGCTCAATGACGAATCCGGCGGCGGAAGGCGAGCGCGATTTGGCCAAAGTAGAGCTGCAGTTTCCGGTGTTCGCGGCGCTGCTGCGCGGCTATCTCGCGGCGGCGGATTTTCTGACGCCGGCGGAAAAAAATCTGCTGCCGGTTTCCGGCCAGCTCATCGCCTTCGAGCTGGGACTGCGCTTTCTCACCGATTTTCTTTCCGGCGACACCTATTTCAAGGTCCGGCGCGATGGTGAAAACCTCGACCGCTGCCGCGCGCAGTTCAAATTGTTTGAATCCATCCGCCGGCAGGAACCGGCCATGAGCAAACTGGTGGCGGCGATTTAATTTTTAAAGACGATCACGGCACAAATTTTTCCTCGCCGAGTTTCAGCGTGAGTGGTTCCGCCGCGCCGTCCACTTCCAGCACCGCATCGTCGTCGTGGATTGCGCGGCAGCGGACTTGCACCGTCCGGTTTTGCAGCTTCACGCTTTTCGTCTCGCCCGGCGCGAACGACACGCCGCTGACGATGGCGCGGCGCTGATCGCCTTCCACCATCAGCCCGCCCAGCTTCAACGTCGCCGGCAGCGGCGCGGGCGCATTCGTGAACAGCATCGCCACTTTTGGCACCGGCGCGGCGAGCGCGACCGATTCCGTTTCCAGCGCCTGCGTCGTGCCGTTTTTCACCCAGTTCAGGATATAGGCGATGCCATTTTCTTTTTCAATCGCCACCAGGTTTGTGATCGCGCCGTGCGTGTAGGGATTGGCGAGAATCCGTCGCATCTGCTCCGGCTGCGACCGCGCCTCCATCAGCTTGTAGGCCGACAGTTCGCAGATCGCCTCCGTCGTGTCGCTGTCAATGACGTGGTCCACCGGGCGGTTTTCATTGATCCACAGGTGCGTGTATTCGTGCGCCGCCGTGGCCGCCAGCTCGGTGCGCAGGCGACCGCTCAACAGCACCACCTCGTGCGTGCAGTCGCCGTTGCGCGCCTTGCGCGTGTGGGAAAAACCAAATTTGTGCAGGCCGTCCTCGCGGCCTTTCTCCGACCAGTAATCCACGTCGAACAAATTCACCGTCACGTCGGGAAAATTCAGCGCGAAGCCGCCGCCATACAGCCCGACCAGCTCGCGGCGCGCGTCCGCGAAAACCTCCCGCGCCCCGGCCGCGTCCAGCACGGCGTTGGTCTTGTCGAACCGGCAGATGAACCGCCCGTCGCCGGTCCGGATGCAGCCGTCGCCGTCGCGAACGGGCAGGCCGCAGAGGGAGCAATGGTCTTCCAGCTTGTAACAGTCGTCGCAAACCGCGCCCCACTTGGAGAGCCAGATTTTGCCGGTCAACGGTCCCTGGCCGCAGACGACGCAGAAATAATTGGTGCTGGCGGCGGTGGAAATCAAAACCGACGCAAACAAAAACAGGATTGGCGCAAGTCGGCGCAAGTTATTTGAAAGTGTTGAATTCGGAATTGGTGGCCAAGCTGGCAACAGAAACGAAGCCGTTCAAATTCAAATTGGTAAACTCCGTTGGCGAAATCAGACCAACCGTTCCATCGGAATAACCAACCGCGTGAGCCGAATTCTTTTGGTAAAAATTCCAAATCGTTGGGCGAGGCACATTGGCAAATTGTTGCAAGCATACAACTACAACTTGCTGGCTACCGCCGGTTCCAAGAAAAAAATTTGTCTTAACCATAAAATCCGTGCTACGAACACCCCAGGCATCTTTTGCCAGCATTTTGAAAATTCCCCAGTCCGAACCTGTCATTTTATCAATCGCGAAATGCGAGTTGTGCTCTTGCGCGATCATTTCTGCTTCCATTGTAAAATTTGCACAAGCCGCCATCGCATAACTATTGCCACCGCAATTTGATGACTTGCCAAAGAAAGGGAGCACCATAAGGCCAATAAAAAAAGCAAGAACAAGTCCAACCTGAATATATTTTCGAAGTTTTATGGACATAAACTTCTGGTTTGTTTTCACATCATCAGCGCCGCGTCCCAGTCTTTCCACACGGGCTCGTAGCCGAGCGTGCGCTCGTCGGCTTCATGCCATCGCCAGCTGTAACGCCGCCAGCGGTTCCACGTCGTGTTCAATGACGCGCGCCTTTTCCAGCCGCGCCAGCCGCAAATCGTAATCCGCCTGCAAGCCCGCCCACATTTCCGCGCTGGTGCCAAAATACCGCGCCAGCCGCAACGCCGTGTCCGCCGTGATGCCGCGCTTCTCCAAAACAATCTCGTTGATCCGGCGCGGCGGCACGCCCAAAGCCCGCGCCAGCGCGTTTTGCGACAGGCCGTGCGGCGTCATAAACTCCTCGCGGAGAATTTCGCCCGGATGTATCGGAGCCAGTTTGTTCATTTTCATAATCAGTGATAGTCCACAATTTCCACGTCCAGCGCATCTTCGCCGTGCCAGCGGAAGCACACGCGCCACTGGTCATTGATGCGGATGCTGTGCTGTCCTTTGCGGTCGTCTTTCAACGCTTCCAGGCGGTTGCCATACGGCACGCGCAAATCATTCAGGCTGCGTGCCTGGTGCAACACCAGCAATTTCCGCCGCGCCACGCGCTGAATCTGCGCCGGCAAACGCCGCGAAGATTCGTCGTGGAACAGCTTTTCAGTTTCGTGGCAGGCAAAGCCGCGTATCATCTGCGACCACTATAACGCTCGGCGTCATGCCTTGTCAAGGATGGCGTTGCGCTCAATTACGGGGCGGCGCGGTCTGCCACCGGCCACGACGCAGACGAATGGTTTCTTTTTACATCGTCAGCGCCGCGTCCCAGTCTTTCCACACCGGCTCGTAGCCGAGCGTGCGGATGCGTTCGGCCACCTCGCCGGGCGTGCGCTCGTCGGCGATGTTGAACTGGCCGGTCGCGTTCGTCGCGCGGTTTTCCAGCGGTGCCCATTCGCTCGCGCCGGACGCCAGCTCCTTGATGATGCCGCGCTCGGTGTGGTGGATTTTCTCGCGGCCCGCGCCGGTGTAGCCGCCCGGCTCGGTGCGCGCGCCGGCGCTCATCATCGTCACGCCGAGCGGAATCAGGCCGTCGCGCAGCTTCGGGTTTTCGCGCGTGGACAACACGATGCCGACATCGGGAAACATCAGGCGGATGGCGCAAATCAGTTGCGCCAGCTCGCGGTCGCTGATGTGCGTGAGCGGCTCGAACTCGCCCGCGCACGGCCGCATCCGCACGGTGGAAATCGTCAGCGCCGCCTTCCAGCAGTTGCGCAGGAGATAATCCGCGTGCGCCGCCGCCGCCAGCGCCTCCAGTCGCCAGTCGGCCAAACCGTAAAGCGGGCTGATGCCGAGCCGACGAAAACCGGCGGCGTAGGCGCGCTCGGGTGTTTCGAGCCGCCAGTCGAAATTCCGCTTCGGCCCGGCGGTGTGCATCTCCGCATAGACTTTGCGGTCGTAAGTTTCCTGATACACGACGAGTCCGTCCGCGCCGGCGGCGACGAGCGGGCGGTATTCGTCCACTTCCATCGGCCCGACTTCGAGCGAGATGCCCGGCCAGTCGGCGTGCAGCATGGCAATGCAGTCGCGGAGATAATTGTTGGAGACAAATTTCGGATGTTCGCCCGCGACGAGCAGAATGTTGCGGAAGCCCTGCTCCTTGAGCGCCTGCGCCTCCTGCCGCACCTCGTCGAGCGAAAGCGTGACGCGCAGAATCGGGTTGTCGCGCGAGAAGCCGCAGTAGGAGCAGTTGTTGACGCACTCGTTGGAAAGGTAGAGCGGCGCGAAGAGCCGGATGGTCTTGCCGAAGCGCTGCTGTGTCATCAGATGCGCGCGCTGACCCATCGCCTCCAGGTTTTCCGAAGCGGCGGGCGAAATCAGCGCGGCGAAGTCGGCGAGGGAGAAACCGCTTTTGCCCACGGCCTCACGCGCGGCGGCGGTGCCGGTGGCGAGCGATTTTTTGACGAGCGCGTCCAGCGGCAACGAATTGAATTCAGCGACAAAACTCACGGAAGCAGTCTAGCCCATTCCCGCGCGAAGTCGAGAAACCGCGAAATACGCGAACCACGCGAAAGGAATAAAAAAATGTTCGCGTATTTGGCGTGGTTCGCGGTTAAATTTTTGAAAATGAAAACCGCCTTGTCCGCCCTCGGCCGCCGCACCGCGCCGCCCGCCATCTCGTGGCTGATCAAATCCGCGCTGTCGCGGCCAAAACTGATTTCGCTCGCCGCCGGGTTCACGGACAACGCCACGCTGCCCACGGAAATTTCGCGCAAGCTGCTGGATGAAATTTTGCGCTCGCCCAAGACCGGCCGGCCGGCGCTGCAATACGGCATCAGCGCCGGCGAAAATGATTTGCGCCAGCTCACCGCCACGCATCTGCAAAAACTCGACGGCGGCCACGACCGCGCGCACAGGCCGGAGCACACCATCATCACCGGCGGCTCGCAGCAGTTGCTTTACATGACGCTCGAAGCGCTGTGCGACGAGGACGACATCGTCCTGGTCGAAGACCCGACGTATTTTGTTTTCCTGAGCATCCTGCAAAGCCGCAATCTCCAGGCGCGCGGCGTGAAGCTCGAACGCGACGGTGTTGACCTGGCGCATTTGGAAAAAGTCCTGGCGCAGTTGCAAAGATCCGGCGAACTGCGACGCGTGAAGGCGCTGTATCTCGTCACCTATTTTCAAAATCCCACCGGCGCGACCACCAGCCTCGCCAAGAAACGCGCGGTGCTGAAGCTGCTGAAAAAATTCGAGCGCGCCGCCGGCCATCCGCTGTATCTGATCGAAGATGCCGCTTATCGCGAGCTGCGCTTTGACCACGGCGAAAACGTGCCGACCGCGCTCACGCTACCCGGCGCGACGCAGCGCGTGATTTACGCCGGCACTTACAGCAAGCCGTTCGCAACCGGCGTGCGCGTGGGTTTTGGGATTTTGCCGGAGCCGGTTTACACCGTCGTCTTGCGCATCAAGGGCAACCACGATTTCGGCACGGCGAACCTGCTGCAACACCTCCTCGCCCGCGCGCTGGCTACCAAGCTCTACGACCGGCACGTCGCGAAGATCCGAAAAAATTACGCCCGCAAGGCGCGCGTGATGCAGTTGGCGCTGGCCAAACATTTTCCCGCGAGCGTGGAAATCTGGGAAGCCGGCGGCGGGCTGTATTTCTGGGCGCGCTTGCCGAAAGGCATTGCCACCGGCGTAAAATCAAAAGTGTTTCAAGCCGCTTTGAAGGCCGATGTCCTCTACGTTCCCGGCGAACTCTGCTATGCCGACGATCCGTCGCGCGCCAAGCCGGACAACGAAATGCGCATCAGCTTCGGCAGCGCGAGCGACGAAAACATCCGTGAAGGAATCAAGCGGCTGGGAAAAGTGTTGAAGAAATTTTTGTAACTCGTCTGGTTTACCCTTCCCTTCGCTTTATCTTTTTTAAATCTTCTTCAATCATTTTGCGAGGAATCGTTCTTCTGTAAGAAATCTCCGCTTCTGTGGGCAACCACATTTCATAGAAAGCAGTTTGAGAAGCAAATCCACGTTTTAAGTAACCATCATTCCAATATTTATTATCATCATTGTCTAATTTTGAAATGCGAATGGCTTCGTTTAAATCAGCCAAATATCCTTCGAAATCGAAAAGCGATTTTTTAACCATGCCACGCCTGAAGTAATTATCAGCTATGCCTTTTCGGGGCTTTCTTTCAATCGCCCTATTGAAATCTTCGAGTGCCTCAAAATAAAATCCCAAATCATCCAAACAGCTGCCTCGAAGTAAAAACACTTCTGATTCATCAAACCCATGATGAAATACAGATGGCTCAACAAGTCCTTTTTTGATTGCTTCATCAAAAAATTCAAGGGCTTTCTCTTTTTTGTTTAACGCGGATTCCCAAGAATCTTTTGATAAAACGGCACCTTTGAATATTTCTTCTCCAGTTGCGAAAGCTTTACAGGCATCAAAAAAGTTGCGGTCAGATTGGCTTAATAGTTTCGGCCTAAACAATTTTGCGAACCAATTCATATCGTCAGATTTATTAACTTTGCGTCTGGATAAATTTCTGTCCAGCGCGAATTCAATCCGGCGGCCATATCATTTTAATTTAGTTCACGCTGTCGCCAGGTTGTCTTCCAAGACCTTCGAGTGCGCGGGATTTTCCGTCGGCTCGGCGGCGGGCGTGTTTTCCAGAATTTTTATCGGCTCGTAAAAAGTATTTCGCTGCACCGGCGTGCGGCCGGCTTCGCGGATGGCCTTGATCATTTCCGCCTCGGTCTGCAATTGCGGCGAGGTCGCGCCGGCCATGTGAAAGATGTGTTCCTCGATGATCGTGCCGTGGAGATCATCTGCACCGTAGCTCAAGGCGACTTGCGCTAGTTTCAGGCCGAGGCCGACCCAATACGCGGTGACGTGCGGGAAATTGTCGAGGTAGATGCGGCTCACGGCGATGGTGCGCAGCGAATCAAATCCGGTCGGCGGATGCGTGACGGGAATGTCATTGTCCTCCGGCTGATACGCGAGTGGGATCAGCGCGGTGAAGCCGCGCGTCTCGTCCTGCAACCCGCGCAATTGCCGCAGATGATCCACGCGGTCGGCGAGGCTTTCGACGTGGCCATAAAGCATGGTGCAGGTGCTGCGCTGGCCGAGTTTGTGCCAGGTGCGATGCACGTCGAGATATTCATCGGCGGATTCTTTTCCTTTCGCAATCTGCGAACGGACTTCTTTGCGAAAAATTTCCGCGCCACCGCCGGTGAGCGACGCGAGGCCGGCGTCTTTTAATTCAATCAACGTCTGCTCGACGGATTTTTTCGCGAGCCACGCGAGGTGCAAAATTTCAATCGCGGTGAAACATTTCAATTGCAGCCGCTCATCGAGACTTTTCAACGCGCGCAACATGTCCGTGTAATAACTGAACGGCAGCGACGGATGCAATCCGCCGACAATGTGCAGTTCCGTAATGCCGAGCTTCAAAGCTTCCCGCGCCCTTTCAACGATTTGTGGCACTGAGAGCTCAAAGCCGTCGGCGTCGCGTTTCTTGCGCGCGAACGAACAGAACTGGCACGAGAGGATGCAGTAGTTCGAGTAGTTGATGTAGCGGTTGATGATGTAGCTGGCGCGGTTGCCAACCTTGCGTTGCCGCACGAAATCCGCGATGGCGCCCAGCGCGTTCAGGTCCTTGGTCTCAAACAGCCGCAACGCGTCGGCCTCGGAAATGCGTTCGCCCGCGACGACCTTGTCGTAAAGGTCGCGGAGCTCGCTGCGCTGGATGAAAAAATTCATTTTGTGAATTATACAGCATCGCGAGGGCAAGGCAAATCTGGCAAGGCGAGGTTGCTGCCGGAATCAAATCTCGCGCACGACGCCCCAATAAACATCAAGCCGTTTGCCGAGGTAAAGTTTCACGGCTTGAACAAGCACTTTGGCTTCCTGTTTCTGGCCGGCGCTGACGATGTCCTTCAATTCCATGCCGGGCGTGATGGCGAAGGAACCTTGCGCGATAATCGGCCCTTCGTCCAACCGCATGGAAACAAAGTGCGCGGTGACACCGGCGATTTTCACGCCGCTTTCGTAGGCCTGCCGGTAGGCCTGCGGGCCAGGAAAACTCGGCAGCAGCGACGGATGGATATTGATGATTTTGTTTTTGTGCCGCCAAACAAAATTGGGCGACAAAATTTTCATGAACCGCGCCAGCACGATGAAATCAATCTCGTATTTTTCCAGAAGTTCCAGCGCGGTGTTTTCCGATTTCGCGCGGTCGCGCCAGTCGAGGTGGGCGAAGGGCAGCTTATGTTTCTTCGCACGCGGCGCGAAGTCGTCGTAGTTGCCGATGACGAGCGCCGGTTCGGCCTCCAGTTTTGCCGCCAGCAGCGCGTCGAAACAATGTGTCTCCTTCGTCACCATGATGGCGAAATGCTGGCGGCGTGTCGGATCGGTTAGCCGGAACTTAATTTCCATGCCAAGCGCCTTGGCCAGCGCGTCGAGGCCGGAGCGAAGCGAATCCACCTTCAGCGCGCCGCGTTTCCACGACGCCTGCAACGTCATGCTGAACTGGCCGCGCGTGACCTGCTCCTCCAGCGCCTCGATGTTGGCGTGCTGCTCAAAGAGAAAATTCGTGACGCGCGCGATGACGCCGGTTTTGTCGCGGCCAATGACGGTGACGGTGGCGAACTGCTTCATGTGGACAGGAATAAACCTAAACCGGGCAAAATTAAAGGATTTTGCCGGATTTCAAAGCCGGTTGCCCGCGCTTTGAGTTTGTAAAACTTCAGATAATCTGCAACTTTTCGCGGCTCGGATTGTTCAATTTGAACCTAAATGGCTTTTAGCCCAGTCAGAAATCTTGTCGCGACGGTCGCGGACGCGTCACCGGCGCAGTTCGACGATTGGCGCAAGTCGTGGCGCGCGGCGGTGGACGCCGGCTCCGACGAGCCGCTGCTCACCTTCGTCGCGCGCGAACGCGGCGTGGCCGAAGATGTCTTCATCCAGAAGCTCGCGACCGCGCTCGGCTGGCCGTATCTCGAGCTGCCGAAGCTCACGATCGAGAACGAGGTGCGCGGCAAAATTTCCACGAAGATCGCCTTCCAGTATTTTGTGATGCCGGTGGCGATCAACAATGGTGTTTTGCAGATCGCCGTCAGCGACCCGTTTGATGCGGCGATGATGAACGCTGTCCGCTTCGACGCGAAGATGCCGGTGAGCTTCGCGCTGGCGACGCGGAACGAAATCGAGAAGGCGCTGAAAAAGTATTATGGCGTCGGCGCCGAAACGCTCGACGAAATGGGCGAAGGTGAACCGATGGAACTCGAGCTGGCCTACGACAAGGAAATCACCGAGGGCGACCAGGAAGCCAGCGTCATCAAGTTCGTGAACCAAATTATTTGGGAGGCGTTCAAGGATCGCGCGACGGACATTCATTTCGAGCCGCAGGAGGACGAGCTGCGCATCCGCAACCGCGTGGACGGCATCCTGCACCAGATTCCGCTGCCGCCGACGCTGAAGCGTTTTCAATCCGCCATCATCTCGCGCATCAAGGTGATGAGCGGCATGAATATTTCCGAAAAGCGCCTGCCGCAAGACGGGCGCATCAACGTCCGCATCAAGGGTGAGGAAATTGACATCCGCGTTTCCACCGTGCCCACGGTTTACGGCGAATCGGTTTCGCTCCGCTTGCTGACGCGCGGGAAAATTTTTCTGTCGCTCGACAAGCTCGGTTTTTCCAAGCTGGAAGAGGACGCCATCCGCGAAATCATCGTCAAGCCGCACGGGATTTTTCTCGTCACCGGCCCGACCGGTTCCGGCAAATCCACTTCGCTCTACGCTTTTCTCTCCGCGATCAATTCCGTCCATAAGCGCATCATCACGATCGAGGAACCGGTCGAATACGAGCTAAAGGGCATCAACCAAATCGCGGTGCGCTCGGACATCGGGCTCACTTTCGCGATGGGTTTGCGCCACATTTTGCGCCAGGACCCGAATGTCGTGATGGTCGGCGAAATCCGCGATTCGGAAACCGCCGACATCGCCATCCGCGCGTCGCTGACCGGTCACCTGGTTTTTTCCACGCTGCACACGAACGACGCGCCGAGCGCGTTCACGCGCTTGACGGACATGGGCATCGAACCGTTTCTCATCGCGTCATCCGTCGAGGCGGTGCAGGCGCAGCGGCTCGTTCGCACGATTTGTCCGCATTGCAAGACGGAGCAGAAAGTGGATCACGACTACCTGCGCAAGATTGGTTTCCCCGAGGCTGACATCGGCACGGCGAAAATCTGGCACGGCGCGGGCTGCGAGAACTGCCGCCAGCAGGGCTACCAGGGCCGCAAAGGCATTTACGAACTGCTGATCGTCACCGAGGCGCTGCGTCCGCTCATCATGAACCGCGCGCCGGCCACAACCATCGCGCAACGCGCCATCGAGGCCGGCATGAGGACGCTCCGCACCGACGGCTGGAAGAAAGTGAAGGAAGGCACGACCACCATCGAGGAAATCCTGCGCGTCACGCAGATGGAAGAACATATGGAATCGCTGAGCGGCGGCGAGGACAAGACCCAATTTATCACGCGTTGAAATGTATTTAGCCGCAACATCCAAGATTTACGATTTACGATTTACGATTTACGCGCCAGCTGTCGGCAGCGTGCTTCAATCGCAAATCGGCAATCGCAAATCGTAAATTCAAATGGCCCGCTGGAACTCCTGCAACATCCTGCACGTCGCCCCCGACGCGAAACGCGTCTGGCAGTTCGACGCGAAGGGCGGCGGCTTCGTGCTTGACCGCGAGCAGCGCGTGCCACACGCGGACAAATTGCCGGCCAAGGGCATTGCGAAACAGTGGTCTTCATTGTGGCAGCCTAAATTGAACGTCGCGTGGCTGCCGGCGGAAAATGTTTTTCTCCGCGTCGTCGAGCTGCCGGCCAGCAATTTCGAGGAGACGCTGGCGATGGTGGAATTGCAGCTCGAAAAATTTTCGCCGCTGCCGGTCACGCAAATCGTGTGGACAATGCACGTCATGGGCACGCACACCGCGCCAGCCAAGGGCGATGCCGCGCCGGAAAGTTTGCAGACGGTCATTGTGGTCATCGTCGAGCGCAAGGTGGTGGAGGAATTTCTCGGGCGTTTGGAGAAGGACGGTTTTCTCGCCGACCGGCTGGAGACGCCGATGCTCGATCTGCTGGCCGCCGTGACGCCGACGGATGATGGCGCGTGGTTTTTCCCGTTGTCGCTCGGTGGACAGAACGCAGCGCTGGTGGCGTGGTGGTTCGGCGGCGTGCTGCGGAATTTAAGCTTCGTCACGCTGCCGCCCGCCGGCGACCGCGCGTTGGAATTGAAAGATCAGCTCGCCCACATCGCGTGGTCCGGCGAACTCGAGGGCTGGTTGACGGCGGCGCCGAAGTGGCATCTGGTCGCCGACCCGGTGAACGCGACGGAATGGGAAAATGTTTTGCGCGCAGCGCTGAACGAGCCGGTGTCGGTTTCCGCACCGCCGGCGCCGGCCGAACTCGCGGCGGCCACGGCGCGGCGCGCGGCGGCGGCGGGGCAGTCGAATTTGCTGCCGCCGGAATTCACGGTGCAGTATCACCAGCAGTTCGTGGACCGGCTGTGGCTGCGCGGCCTGGCCTACGCGGGCCTGGCGTATGCGGTTTTTCTGGTGGTTTATTTTTGCGCGGTGCAAGTCCTGAATTTCCGCACGACCGGCGTGGAGGCGCAGGTGGCGGCCATCAGCAACGACTACACGAACGCCTTGCAGCTCAAGGCGCGGTATGGCGTGCTACAGGAGCGGCAGCAGTTGAAATACGCGGCGCTGGATGCCTGGCAACTGGTGGCGCAGGAACTGCCGGAGGGGCTGGCGCTGTCGCGGTTCAGTTTTGGCGACGGCCAGTTTGTCACGCTGGGTGGGCAGGTGAATGCGGACGAGATCACGAAGATTTTTGACTTCAACGACGCCATCCGCAAGGTGAAGGTGAACGACCAGCCGGTGTTCAACCCCGCGCCGGAGCCCAACGAGCAGCTCAGCTACCGCAACATTCAAGGTGGTCAGGCCAACTGGAGTTTCGGCCTGACGCTGCTGCGCACGGAAACGGAGGCGGACGCGCCATGAAAAAATATTTCGCCCAGTTGCGCCCGATGGAACGCCGCCTCGTGGTCGGCGTGGCGGTGGTGCTGGTGCTGGTGCTGAACGCGGTGTTCATCTGGCCGCACTTCGCGGACTGGGGCAACCTGCGCCACCGACTCGATGCCGCGCACACCAAGCTCACGACCTACAAGCAAATGATTGCGCAGATCCCGGCGCTGACGGCGGACGTAAAAAAATTCGAGAGCGAAGGCGAGTTCGTCGCGCCGGAGGACCAGGGCATTAATTTCATGCGCACCATCCAGGCGCAGTCCGCGCAGAGCGGCGTCGCCATCATCAACACCTCGCGCCAGATCACGCACACGAACGACGCGTTTTTTGTCGAGCAGGTGGAGAACATCAACGTCCTCGCCACCGAGGATCAGCTCGTGGATTTCCTCTACAAGCTCGGCTCCGGCGCCTCGATGATCCGCGTGCGCGATCTGGAACTGCAGCCCGACCCGCCGCGCCAGCGGCTCAACGCCAACATCCGGCTCGTGGCGAGCTACACCAAAAGCCCGCCGCCCGCCGACAAAAATTCAACCGCAAAGGCAAAATGAAAACTATCCTTCTCACCTTGGTCTTGGCCCTCGCCGTCACCGGCCTGCGGGCGCAGATGCCGCCCGGTGCGCCCGGCCGGCCGGCGGGCCAGTCCCCCGCGCTGACGCGCAGCCACCAGCCGCTTTATCCTACGACCGCGCCGTCCGCCGCGCCCGCTGACGCGCCCGCCGCGACCACGGCCGCCGCGCCGCCGGAGGAGATGGTGCCCGCCGGCTACATCAATTTTCAGGGCGTGGACGTGAGCCAAGTCCTGGAAATCTACGCGCAACTGGTGAACCGCACGCTGATCCGCGGGGCCATCCCGGGCGCGCAGATCATCTTGAAGACGCAGACGCCGCTGACCAAGACCGAAGCCATCGAGGCGCTCCAAGCGGTGCTGTCGCTCAACGGCATCGCCGTGGTGAACATTGGCGACAAGTTTGTGAAGGTGCTGCCGGTGGGCGACGCCAATTCCGCCGGCGCTTCGTTCGACGACACCGACGCGACCAACCTGCCGAACCTCGGCTCCTATGTCACGCGCATCGTGCAGTTGCAATAT
>Ga0302191_10000634_pt1 | contig 22615 bp, 12 predicted proteins | sample II_Bog_E3_1_FD_198775 | JGI IMG/M metagenome (GOLD analysis project Ga0302191, IMG submission 198775) | Peat permafrost microbial communities from Stordalen Mire near Abisko, Sweden - II_Bog_E3_1 | ecosystem: Environmental > Terrestrial > Soil > Wetlands > Peat | place: Sweden: Abisko...
ATTGAGTTAAAGGTTATCATCCTTCAGTGAGTTAATTTCAGACGTAGTTTCCTCTAAGAATTTATCGCGTATTGGGTTCATTTTTTTACGTAAAAGTCGTGTTCTTAAAGCCTCTTGGAGAACAATATATAAGGATTTGGCTGCTTCCTCAGTCATTACAACATTTTCAAGGGAGTATACAATCTTAATAAAGTTAAGCAATGTCTACACATGATTCTCCTAAAAATACTTCCTGCAATTTAGAATGATGCTAAAAATAGTCCGTAGCTAATATCGATCAATGGGCTTGATCTTTTTTTTACAATCGTCAATTAAAAATCTTTCAATTTTTCGATATGTTTCCGTTGCGATACTATAAGAGGTAGTTTTGTACCTTTCTCGATCACTATATCAGATATGGAATACTCAGACACTTTAATACCTATTTCCAAAGCTTACTATTCTAAGGCAGAAAAACCATAATCTTTGGTACATATTGATTTTGCTATCAATTGTTTATATTAATATTTTTGAGGGTCTTGCCTATATGGAGGTGATTCTTTACTGAATTGTTTTATAATTGCCAATGCTTAATTTTTGCCTGCTAGTTCTAATGCCTTAATGTTGTTATCGATTTGGCACATGGAGGTTCTTCTGTTTTATGATTTTTAATTGTTGATATCTTTCATCATTTCGATTTATTTTAACTTTAAATTACTTTATCCTCCCTCGGGTGATTTTTAAATGAGATTCTTGTAAAGAAGCTTTATAACATTGTTGACATCCTGGTCTGGAATAAGGGACTTTAGTAATTGTTTGCTTTCATGCACTTCCTAAGTAAATTAAAAAATACTCTAAAGCTAGGAACTATACGATCTGATATCTTCTTTTTTGTTAATTTGTTTTTATTCTAATTGCCTTTTTCTTCTTCCATAACTTTCTGCTTATAAGCATGAAGAGATCTGGCTATATCTTTTTCCGACAATTTATCAATCTTTTTGCAATTAGAAATTAAATCTTAGCAATGCTCTCTCTTTGCAGAGCAGTTCATATTAGCTAGTTATATCCTACTCATTTAGATTTGCCTATTTGCTGGCAATATTATTTAATAATTTTAATTTTGCTTGCATCATCATAACAATGCTCGCTGCTCCTATATTATACTCCGATATAATATATAATATATTAATACAGATCATAAACGAGATGATTATTATCCTTATGATCTTTCTTATATCGCCATGTTATCTCTTTGCATCTGAAAAATATGATTGCCACTAATTCTTTGATACGATTGGTTAGGTGTTTCTCCATTTATTTATTTGACTTTGCTTTCTTTAATTATTTTCAGCACATCTTAGATGTAGCTCTTCTCCTTTGTCGTTCTTTTCGGCATCTCATACGTAATATTTTCCTTTGATTTGTTTATTAAAATATGCTTCTCATTCTTTAGCAAATCTTCTTTAATTAATTTATATTGTCTCTTTCTATTATTTTTCAGCTTCTATTATATCACATTCAAAATAGTCATTATTTTATTCTGAACCTATGCCTTATGACCTGACTTCTTTTAGATCTCATCGACTAAAGTATTAAATTGCTTAAGATTCTTTATATACTCAAAATTGTTCAAGTAAATAGTTTCATTTTTTTAGAGCTGAAGACTATTTGAAGATGCCACCTTTATTTGAGAACCTCTGTCAAATGATTTATGACTCGATTGTGGAAATTTTCTGTTTGAACCAGATTGACTTCCGACTGGATCTTTGACGTTATCATATGTCATAGTTTGCAAAGGAATAGGAATATTGTTTGGATTAATTTAACTTAAATTACCCGCTGAACTGGATATCATATTTCGAATAATCTCCATGCAGTTGCGATGCAATAGAACTCCGCTGATGTACATTTGAGTAGCAGTCATTTATCCGTCTATCTTCTGATCATTTGTTAGGTTGTTTTATTTCATTAGGTTCTTCTTCCACTATGCGTCCTACCTGATGATAAATAAGTAATTAAAAATTAGAACTTTAACAAATATTTGGCTCAATATTAGCGCCTTAGAATGTTGCGGAGAAATACACATGTATAGTTTTTTAGGATGGCAATTTACTTTGTATAACTCTTCGAGGAGATAAACAAGATCACAAGGAAATGAAAAGGGTTGATTTATTTATCCAAGTGAGTTAATAGTTTCATCGAGTCCTCCTTATTTTACTAATAATTAGAATTGCTTTAAGAATTATAGTAGAAATAGTTCAATATCTCCCACATATATTTCATAGTTTTTTTACTCACGATATTGTTCACTAATTATTAATTTAGCAGTCTTCATTTTGCTGGCTCTTTGATTAGTTTTTTACTTTCTATACTGCTCAACTGTCTTGGCAACTTTATAGCAGTTAATGGCGGATATCTCTTTGAAAAAAAGGAGGGAAATCCTTTATGAATGCGACTGCTTTTGATTGAAATATCTGTCAGAATGTAATTTGAATCGTTTATCTGTAAATTTATTTGCAAATTTTGGAAAAAGAAGACTAAACATAACAGCAATGACTGCCACTCTAAATTTATGGTTTTTAGTGGCTTTTACGAGACTTTTATTAGATTTGTGATTCGTTTTGAAATTCCATGCGTCTTTTTCCTGTTTTTTATCTCTCTCTTTCTTCTTTTCCTTTTATATCCTTTCTATTCTCTCTTTAAGTGATTTAATTTCAGATTGTTCAACGACTGTTTTACAATTATTTAGCTGTCCTCCATGCACACATCCATAATTTGGCTGACCACAACCCATGCACTGTGCATTTGGTTGGCCATAACCCATGCATTGCACATTTGGATGGCCATAACCCATACACTGCATATTTGGATGACCGCAGCACTGTTGTTTATTTTGCTGGGCCATCATCATCATTTGCATATTTAGCATATTGTGATTTTGGAGTTCAATGAAAGGCCTTATCATTTCATATTGATTATTGGAATTATTAAATTGGCTTCTGTCATGCCGCATCAACTATATCCTGTTTTAAGCACGCCGTATCTATGACATCAGTTTTGATTAATCATCAAACTCGTTCACTGAACTGATATAAGGTAGTCTCGATGAAAAATTCTTTTCATTGTTCAGTCCTTTTTTATAATTGTAAAGTCTTTGCTTGTCGTATTAACCAGTAATGTAATCGTCCATCCGATAGATTCCCACTTTCTATGGATAATTATTTTATTGGTGACAGGAACATACTTATTGACATTGTTTTCTTACATCCTTCTTTATCGAACTGCTTGAATTGGCTGTAACATTATTTTCTGGTAAATAATTTCCAGAGGGGGGAGGTAGTTAGCCTGATAGATTTTGAGTTGATTGATAATTTATATTTTTTCTGCGCATTTAGAATGTTTATAAAATAGAAGATGATAATAACTTATACTATACTAATAGTCTTTGACTACTTCCAATATTTCAATCATAATAAGCAGTATTTATTTAATGGATATTGTGCTAGGTTGAATATTTTTTGCAATAAGCGAGTTTATTGTAGTAGGAGTGAATTAATAATGATTTGCGAAAGATAAATAAATAAAACAATTTCAAATCTTGCATTGGCACTTCAGAACACAAGAATAACATATAATAATAGTCAATTTAAATAGCATTCATTTAATTAGCCACTAAAATTATAAAGAATAGCTTATTAACCAATCAACGCACTACTAAAATTCTTCATTTTTCATTTGTATGCTTGTGGACGAGCCCCATCATATCTTTGAATATCTCTTGAACTACTTTTTTACTTGAGGTAATAGCCAATTCATTATGTTTTTTGTTGTTCTACTGCATTGACTACAGTTAAAGCAGCTTAGATTTACATTCTAAAAACTTCACTGATTTCGCCCTCATGAGTGTTTTGAGTTCTCTCATTTTATTGGAGGACGAGAAACGATTGAGCGGAGGTAAGGATTTCTTGATCGTAGCATTTTAATGAGAATGTAAAAATTAAACGAAAGCTGCTTATTTTTTGGGAGTTGGCCCGACTATGTTTGTTTATGAAGAAATATTGTTTTGGTTGGATTCATTTTCAATTTTGTCCATTTCAAATTCTAGTTTTATATATATAACATGACTAAATTTGCCGCATTTATAAAATTAGCCGAACCTATATATGGAGCCAAATTGAATATTCTCATAAAGTCATGATTTTTCAGCAAAAAATGTTACAGACTGCTTGGCGCTTATTAATTGATTTTTTATTGTCAGCATCTGAAAATATAAATTGGATATGTGGATTATTCGTATGCAAGGTCACTTTCTTAAAAATAACGTATAAATACGCTCAAAAGGCAGAGGAATAATTAATTATTTTAAAAAAAGAGCAGACAATGTTAATTTGATATTGGAGGGCAGGACCAGTCTCTATTAGTTTTATAATACTATATGTAGCCCGTTGCCTTTGTCATCTTCAGCAATTTACCAGGTGAAAACAGACTTAAAAACTTAAAATATTTCTTGGGACTCGGTGACAATGTGATTGGCTGCGACCGGCGCTGCCAAATAGTGTTGCCTTAGAAGTATGAGATGCTTCACTATGCTGCTAACATACGAGCTGGCTATAATTTTATAACAATTGAGGCTTTGCATCCCCATTTAGTTTATTTAGAGAGTAATCTATCGAGGGGGCAGAAAGATCTGCAGACTGATAACTACTTCCCCTTAGCTCAGAATGTGCAATATTTACCGAGATTGGGTGAGTTTTTCTATTTAGGAAGAATCAAGGGAGTGATAGGTACTGCGAGTAAGTAAGAGCTGGTGCAACTGAATTACATTCTCAATCGTGATTTATTTTGTCTGAATAAGGAGTAAATTCCAAAATAAGATCTGAATAAACGATAAAGAGATTCATCTAACAAAAAGAATGATAAAAAAGAATAACTCAAAAATGAAATTATTCCCAGTTAAATCCAGTAGGTCTTTGACAATCCAACACTTTTAAATGATGATTTTAATTAATACAAGGTTCATTAGTCAGCTCAATAAAAAATAGAGATTTAACAGCCGCCCATTCCATCAGAACGAGAAAATATATAAGAAATAAAGATAGAGATAAAACCTGTTGACAATCATGAAAAACAATTTTAGACAAATAATTAAAAGGAATAGTCCTAGAGAGAGCCTTCGGAAGAGCGTAGTCACACATAAATATTAGACCATGAGAATTATCAAGCCACTTTAATTTTAGAGGAGGGAATATTTGCTAATGAGCCAACCATCAATTTGGATTTGCCTCCGCTCAACCAAATACCTTCTTCAGGTTATTCACAAGAGCAGTTAATGCTCGAAATAAAGAAGAAATCAGAACAAAACGGATTATCGCAGAAGCCACAGTAAGAAGAAATCGATTTTTCCATGCCAGACACAATAGTTGATCAACCTGACTAAGTTCATAATAATGATGCCCCTGTTCTCAAGGAAAAGTAATCCTAAAATATTTAAAATATCAAAGGATAAGACGATCATTATAGAGCTGTATAAAGTAAAGATATAGAGTAAGATGACTAAGACTAAATGCCACCAACTATTAAAGAAGAGGATGCTCCGTCTAGTAAAATTAAACCTTCAAAAACTATGGTTGCTGGCATCAAAGTAGATAAATCAAATCGGCTTTATCAAAGCGAAAAATTAGCTGAGGAGAATAATAAATAGGAAGAAGAGAAGCCTATTGAAGATTTCATGGATTTATTCGGAATGAACTTTTCATCTCCTTTAAAACATCACAATTCAGACCCGACAAAAGATCTCATGAAAGATCTATCTCTTATGAATATTTCCAATAAAGCAAGCTCTCTCCCTGTATAAAATGAAGATGCTAATCTTTAAAAAAAGATTTCTGTATAAAAAGTGGAAAATAGCGAGTAGAATATTAAGGTCAACATTGTGGGATTCAAGCCTACTGAAGCTCACCGAAAATTTTTAAAATAGCAGAACTTATCGTTAGTCTCTAATCCTCACAACGACTATGATCTTTTACTTGTAAAATAGCCTCTGAGAATTTGCAACAAACTGTTATTAGCTTTGATAAATGGTAAAAGAATCGAATCTGATCAGTGGATTTTCAACAAACAAGCAGAAATTCAATCAAAATTAAATGGATTGACTTGGAAGCAGATTTATGAAAAGAAAGGTACGCATGGAGAACCACTCAAGGGGAAGGGAAGGTTTTATGTTTCCAAAAGACTGGATTAACTTTTCGAAGGAGTTATTTAATAACTAGGAGGAGAGGTGGTCACATAATTAGTGGATAAAAAGAGAGTATTAAATGTAATTTTAAGATCTGACGACTCCATGGATACTGAGACCTATCTCAGTAACCGATAAAACAAAAAATGGCGGTTCATAAAAAGCGATGCCATTGTTGACTGCGTTCTCACTGGCAAATATTCCATTGACAAAAAGTACATCATAAATTTATTTTCTTGATTTATGCTTACAATTATAATTAAATTTGAATAGTTAGAATTTGTTTAAAGATTGTTAAAACAGCTAAATGGCGTGATACAAAAAGATATCGGATTTTTTTCCAAAAATATTGCATGTAAGAGAATCTACCTATTGGTTGATAATAAATCAAAAAGAGTGTTTTATTCTAAGAGCAGCATTTGAAAATAAACAAATTCAAAGAGAAACTGCGACAAAACTATCAAACACCGGGGTTGATCACCAGTATATTAAAATGAGTTGATTACATTGAAATCATATATTAAAAATAATTTAACGACATCTTTTAATTACGATGGATAAGATGAAACCCATTCAACTCATTTCGTTCGACCAAAATAAAAGTACATAATCTCTTATTCAGAAATAATTGTCAACCATGAAGCTGTCAGTTGGCTCATGAAAGCGAACCAATAAAAACATCTTGGCATTGTGACTGTTGTTGGGAAATATAGAACTGGTAAAAGTTACATTTTAAATCGAGTTCTCCTCAATCAAAACTCAGGATTTGAAGTTGGCCCTACTATCAATGCATGTACCAAAGGTCTTTGGTGTTGGCCTGAGCTAATTCAAAATCCTAATGATCCAACGATTCAATACATGGTAATGGATACAGAAGGACTTGGATCTTTAGAAGAAGGAGAACAAACAGATACTAAAATATTCCTTATGGCTATGCTTCTATCTTCATACTTCATCTATAACAGTGTCGGAAGTATTGATGAAAAAGCAGTTCAGAATTTAAGTCTAATAATTAATCTAAGCAAACTCCTTCAAAAAGGAAGTGAAAGATAAATGCAAGATATCATCAATTGCTTTCCTACCTTTATGTGGTTGGTTCGAGATTTTGCCTTAAGATTAGAGGATGAACATGGAGTTCCTATTTCCTCTCGGCAATATCTCTAAAATGCTCTCAGACTGCAAAAGGGTACTGGTGATATGGTTGTGAGAAAAAATAGCATTAGAAAAGAATTGGTGAATTTCTTCAAAGAAAGAGACTGCTTCATATTGATTCGTCCAGTGGATGATTAAAAGAAATTACAAAATATGTCCTCACTCAAGGATTCTTAACTAAGGCCTAAATTTTTATAATTGATCACTCAGTTAAGATCTAAAGTGCTCGGAACTATAAAGAAAAAGATGTTTAAGGGTAAACCTTGTTCGCCTGCAATGTTTGTCGAACTTTGTCAATTTTTTTGCAACTCCATTAATCAAGGTGGACTACCTGAAATTGAAAGTAATTGGGAGTTAGTTTGTCGAGCAGAGGCAAATCGCATCTAAAAAAGTATTTTTTAAGTTAGTTAGGATGTTTGGACGATTATAGAAAAGTGCTGAAAAAATATTAAACCATTAAACCATTGGAAATTGACTTAAAGAAATTCGAAAGTGAAATTAATGATTTGATGGTAAAGATTCTAAAATATTACGATAAAAATGCTATGGGAGAAAAGATAGAAAAGAAAAAGTTGATGAAATAGACCATGATTGAGGAATACTAGAAGTTAAAAAAGAAGATTTGCTTAATTAAAAATGAATCTTTAGATGAAGCCATGAATGAAGTCAATAATGAACTTGAAGCACTCATCAGCAAAAATACTATCGGCAACATTTTTTAAGTAGGCGACAAATATGATGAGATTATCGAAAGATAGTCGGAAGGAGCAAGCGAGCAAACTCTTATGCACTTATACAAAAAGTGCTATGAGGGAATCAAGCAAAATTCTTATGCGCTTTTTGGAACTGTCCTTCAAAATCAAAAAAGTCACACTTAACTACTTCAGGACAAACTAGGGTGGTATCAGAATTCATGCAAAAGAATTCAGGATGATCAAAGCAAAAAAAATTAAGAATCAGATCTGAAGGAAAGATAACTGAGACAGAGAGTTTTTCAATTATAACGCTAATCCAAGGAAAAATTTGAGGAACTCCAAAAGCTTAGATATCAGTTGCAGGCTGTGACTCAGCAAAAATCTTTGCAAGGCAATCAAGAGAATATTGGTCCTATCAATTGATATTTTAATCATTGCTGATGAAACCGATTTTAAATTAATTAATCTACATTGTTAATTATCTCAGTAATTTTAATAGTATTTAAGAAATGAGAATAGAAGAATGGTCATTAATCTCTAAAGAAAGGAGACTGCCTTTCAAAATATCGAACCATTATTATTGAAATGGCAATCGACTACAATAGTTATTTAAATTTTGCATCAGGAAATGAATAATTAATTCATTTAATCTTATGATAAATGCAGATAATTTCTTTGAATTATTAATTGATATTTATTGTTTCTCAAAATGGTGAGGCTTGAGAAGATACTATACTAAAAACTTATTAATGGCAGCAATCGCAATAAAGCTCTCGGAATGCCCAAGAAGTGGTTTTCCTCTAATCCATTTACACATTTGAGGCGTATAATTTCATCAATACAGTCAATCACTACAATTTCCTTAACAGAAACTTGATAGGTAAAGTAGTGGCTCCGATTGTAAAATGGTTCACCCAATTTGAAATGAGATTCCATCTTGACATATTCAGTCAGCAAGGATTAGTATCAATAAAAATAATCATAGACACCCGAAGATAGATTACTTCATCTCGATAAAACTCTCAGAAGAGGTATTCTATTTGAACATATCGCGAGAGAAACGTAGAAGTTTGTTTATTAAGTCTTCACCCCTATCACTGGGTTCTCAAATCCAGAAGAAGAGAAAGATGGGCCAGGATTGATGTTGCTTTACCTGGATTTTTCGTGCCCGACTATATCAAGAACGAGGCCGCCTCTCATACCTATACTGAATGGTTAAAACTCAATGCTGAATGGGCAAATCACATGCACAATAATTACTTTTCGGATATCACTCCTAATGCAAGAAAGACTCACGTACCTAAAATGGTCCCCTTCGAACTAATGCAAAACTACGGTATTATTAGACACGATGGTTGGGATAAATATTTTATGAATGAGGAGACTGACGTTTGGTTCACTTAAAAAGAAACTGAAATCGTGAGGGATCCAAAAAGATTCCCCTTCAACCTCACAACTGTTGAGGGAAAGAAAGAATTTGAAGACTACATGACTGACTTTAACGAAAAAGTTCCCGGAGCATTTGCCTCTCCCGGACAGAAATTTGACTTCAAAACCTATTACTCTGAAATCGGTGTTTGATTAAAGCTTGAATGACATCATTATTATGAAATAAAATTACATAATAATTAATTTTTACATTGGCATTAAAGTCCAATCATTTATAAAATATATTTTATTTAGAAAGATATATGAATCCTAGAGTATTGGTGTTAGTTGTCATTTTCCTTTGCCTTTGGCAGACTATGGAAAAAAGACCTCAAGGCAAAACGAAAACAGAGGAAGCTGGAGTTAGAGAAAATGCCAAGATCAGCAAATCCTCGCCTTCGGATCGTGATAAAATAGTTAGTGCGGCTGAGCAAGTTGAGATTTAAAATGAAGGTAAATAATCAACTGATCAAGCACAAAAGAAGAAGACTAGTGAGGTGAAATCATCAGATAAAAAAATTAAAAAAGTAGAGAAGGATAACAAAGGAAAATAAGAAACTTAGAAAGGAGATAATATTGGAAAGGCAAAAGAGAATAGTGCTGAGAAAGTATTGAAAAAGCAGAACAAATAGAAGGAGCCTAAAAAAACAGCAAAAACAATTATCTAAGAGAAAAAAGATAAACAAGAAATTTCGAAAGAATAGCAGGTGACAAAAAAGAATGATAAAGTAAAGAAATCTAAAAGTAAGATAACACCTGAAGTATCTCCCAAGGATGAAGAAAAGAATGACAAAATTGGCAAAAAAACAAAAGCAGCTGAAACTTCTTAAAAAGCTCAAAAATAAACTAAGGAAAAAGGAAATGATGATAAATAATGTAAATCAAAAAACAAGAAGTGTTCAAAAAAATAGGCTTAAAAATCCTCTAAAGATTAAAAAGATAAGAAAAAGGAAACCACCGATAATGAAAAGGGAAAAAAAATTAAAGTATCTGACACTAAAAAGAGTAAAGGAAGCAAAAAACATCAAGGAAAAAATAAAAAGACTTCCAAATAAGTTCCTCAAGAAACTCCCAAAGAAACCCTTTAAGAAGCTCCTGAAGAAGCTCTTATAAAAACCACCTAAGAAACTACTCAATAGCAAGTTGAAGTTAATGCTCCAACAAATTAGGATTTGAATAACGCTTAAACTCAAGCAACGTCTGAAATTGTGACTTAATCTTAAATTTAAAATCATTAAGAAGCAACTACTATTCCTGTTGAAGAAATTGCATCCTCAGAAGTAGAAAGTAGTGATTAGGCTAACACATAGGAAAAATAGTTAAGTGAGTAAGCTCCATAAACTGAAGAAACTATCAATGTATAAGCTGAAGAAAGCAATGATAACCAAGAAAGTGCAGAAGAAAATGAGCCCGCGGCTATTCCTACAGAAGATCAGGCTGAAGATACTGAAGGAGAGGCCGAAGGATCCTCAGATATTGAACTTTAAACTCCAGTTGTAGTTGATCAAGATGCTGAGATAGAAACCACTCCTTAAACTGTCATTGAAGAATTGAAAGAAGATGCCGAAGCTGAAGACCCATTAATAAACGAGGCCTGATTAAATCCAATATAGTCACATTACTTATACAATAAATTATATTATATGGCCTATTACTTTTGATGATTAGCATATTTTATAGCCCTGAGATAAGGAATGAACATTATCAATTTTGAAGGAACTTCATTAAATTATCCTAAAATGATTATATCTACTTGACAAAAAGCGTAATTCAAAAAATGTAAAAATAAGAACTTAATTATATTATAAATATTTTCTACGATAATGTTTTATAACTATCACTCTCCTTCAAGAAATGTTTCGCTAATTTCTTCGATTTGGTTTTAAGATAAAGCGCCAAGTATGTTTAAGAATCTGAATTTTTCCTTGGCATTAGGTATATGTTTGAGATAATTGACAATGAATTAAACAGTTTCTTGATGGCAATTTGGGAAAGTAAGTTGATCTTAATCATCTATATCATCTCCTTTCTTTTAAACTTGCTCGAATGACTTTGATGGGGATATTAAAAAATCAGAATTTGCCTCCAAATCTCTTTTTCTTGCTAATTTTTATTCTAATTTATCACATTTTCTTCTTAACTCTTGATTCAATTTGTTGCATTCATTCAATTATTCATTCACATTTTTCAGTTTCTTTTAAAGTTCACTTTTCCTTTGAGCAAATTGAGATCTAAATATCACAAATTTAACTTTTATTCAATCGCTTCAGCATATTTCTTCTCAAACGCTGGATCTTTTACTTGAGATGGAGCCTTATTACCAGAAATAGATTTTTGGGTTTTTAATTACTTACTAAGAGTCTAGACCTCGGTAATTTTACTTGAAAGTAAAGATTTAGTTGAATTAAGCTATGTATTGAGACTAAATTAGACAAAAATTACTTCTAAATGATTGTTGTTTTTTTATTTACCTCCAATTCTAATTAATCATAATCCCTTCTCAGTGAATCAATTTAATCAATGCTAGGTCCACTGAATTTGATTGTACTTGCCCCTCTGTAAGATTTAAGTTATTCATTCATTCTCTTCATTTCATCCTCTAGATTTGATATCTTTTCTTAGAGCCTAACGCACTTTTTTTTTTCAAGATTTTGATTAATTTGCAGATTTGAGGTGATACTTCTTTGTGCAGCTAGTTGTTGTCTGACTTGATTTTCTGTTTCCTTTGCATCCTTCAAATCAATCTTCAAGGTATTAATTAACTTTCTCACATCCTAATTTAAGCTTTACACGTCGATGCTGGCTCCCAGATCATAATAATTGCTTGTATTTAAGGTTTTGTCCATAAAAAGTAATGATAATAAAGATTAAATTATAAAACTAATTTAAGAATAGTGTTTTTGAATTAAATTAGAAGAGAATTATGATACAATAGAATAAACTTTGTATCAGTAAAATTATTAGATTCAGTTTGAATGTAAATAAAAAATTGATATTAAAATAACAGTTTACAGATATGAAAGCAGAGAAAATAGATTAATAAAATATTACATGAATAACATTGAAATTAAAATTAATAGGGACTATTTGTTTTTTTGAATTTAGTTGATTTGCATTTGTAAGTTATATTAAATAAATGACTGAATAATTTTCTGCAGCACCCAAGGTTGTGAAACCAAAAAAAAAGTACAAAGAAGAACCTTAAGTCGAAGAGGAAGACTAAATGTACTCTTCTATCTATTAAGCAAGCTTATCTATAACAATCTCATGTGGGACAAAAGAGTTTTCAGAGGAAATACATATTCAGCTATAGTCGTCTCAAAAAAAAATGAAAACGGTGATGATAAATCAACCTCACCAATTAGGGCTCAAAAACCTCCTCAATAAACAACAAATTCATTTGAGGGAAATAAGAGAGCAAATATTGAAATATTCACCGATGAATTTGTATAATCATTGACAGATAAACCTCCAAAATATGAATACGGATCCCAAACTGAGCCACTCTCTGAAAATAAAGTAACTCGTCACAGACTTGAAGACGCAGAGGGGCAGGATATGTATTATTCCAAATAAGTAGATAAACTCAAATATGGGATAACTAACTTTTTGATTTCGATTATGAGGTGGAACCATTATTGAATGTCCTATGCGGAAGAACGCTTTAAATTAGTAGAATGGAAGTGCTACAGGAATAAGAGTTAAAAATAATGAGCAATCGGCAACAATAGTTGAGACTGTATGAAAAGGAGGAGAACAAAAAGATACAGAATATGTACGATCAATAAGAAAAATTAGAACAATAAAATGTAGTTGCTTATTAACATAGCTTAAAATGGTTCAGACTTTCAAAAAAGACAAATAAAAAAAGATAAAAACACATAGAAAAGTATTCTCTCGAGTTATTGCCAAACAATACCTTCGGGACATTAAAATAAATACTATGAACTATGCTTAAGGAAATGGATTTTTTAGAAATCCCATAGAGTTACGACTTATTAGCGAAGTTTTACCAACTCTTTTTGCTGGAGCCTTCGCTCTTGCTCATGAAGATGAACAATATATCAATGAATCTCAGAGTATCATTTATGCTAAGCAGAAATACTACAATAAACGAAAACTGTTATTACAAAGCAACATTCTGAAGCAAAATTAGTAGAACGAGCCAGAAGACAGCTGATCATTGATAAAAGAGTAGAAAGAGCTCGATAAAAATCTTAAAGGAAGCTAATGAAGACCGAGTAAGAGTATATGAATAAATTTTTAATTGAGTAAAAGCTGCTTGCGGAGCAATAATAAGCTAAAAGGAAATTATAAGAGGCTCAGGCAGAAGGTGTTCCAGAATGATTGTGAGTATTACTCAAATGATAGCATGATAGCATGATAGATTTAATATTATTAGCCTATGATTAAGGAGTTCGATCATTTATACAAAACAGTCATCATTGGCAATTCAGGAGTTGGTAAGTCTGCTATTCTAGTTCGATTCGTGGAAAATCAATTCTCATAGACTTATCTCGCTACAATCGGAGTAGACTTCAGGTTCAAGACTATACAGGTGGATAATAAAAATGTTAAATTTCAGATTTGGGATACTGCGGGGCAGGAAAGATTTAGAACTATTACGAGTGCGTACTATAGAGGTAGCCAGGGTATTCTTCTTGTTTTTGATTTAACAGATCTTTTAAGTTTTTAAAATATCTGTAAATTTTGGATGAACGAAGTGGAAACCTACGCTGAGAAGGACGCCATCTTTTTCCTGATTGGAAATAAGTCTGATCTAAACGATCAAAGAAAAGTACCACAATAGAAGATAAAATAATTTTGTGTGCAAAAGAAATTAATCTATATGGAGTGTTCTGCAAAGGAGAATGAGAAGATAAAGGATATTTTCATGGAGTTGGCGAGGAAATTATAAGAAAAATTAAGTTTAAAGAATATTAAATCCATGCCTGAAAAGAAAGGAGCGAGTCTTAGTCAACCAGTCAAAAGTAAGGACAAAAAATGCTGTTGAGTGATATTGTTGTATAGTGAAAACTATAAAATATTTATTAAGTTAAGGGATAGCCCAATTAATCGATTAAATTTCTTTCTGCATTAAATACTAAATTTATGAAAGTATGTTCAGAATTCAAATGTTTAAGTAGATCGAAAGACCTTGTGCTGTCAAATTATTTTTTGGTCATAAAATGGTAATTAAGCTTCATTTGCATAATTTTAATTCCTAGAGTAATAAATAAAATTAGAATACGATACTATGTCCTTCTCAATCACAACCAGCGCTGCCGTCCGCAACCACCCTACAAACAATTCAACTTCAAAATAAATTCACATGTTTTCAAAATCCAAGCGATTTCCCTTACCAAATCCTGAGTATTGTTTTATTTATTCAGATGTCCAAATGCTTTTTATTCCTACGACAGTCAACTATCTAACAGGAAAGCCTCCATAGGTTATGGAGAAAAATCAGATTTTACTAAAACTCTAACCGCAAGTCCACCAGTCACAAAATATTAAATCGCAAGTTTTGTTTAAGAGAACAAATCCAAGTCAAAGGGGAAGAGTTTCGGAATATGCCGCGATAAATTGCCTGATAACTCTTATCTCGTCCCTCAAATCCAAAAAATTCCTGGACCCGGTGCAGTATATTATTTTTTATATAGTATGCAAATGAAAAGAACAAGAAAAATAATTATAGATATACAATGAGACCGAAGCCTCTTGATTTTATTGAAGAGAATCTGACTTCGAAAAAAACTCCTGGACCGGCTGCCCATCAGGAGGTAGATCTATAACCCAAAAAAGGAAGGTTTTCTGTTGGAAAATATACGGATATTCGCTTTTCTATTATTCATCCTAGGACCTAAAGATTTTCAACCATAAAAGTAAGTCCGGGACCCTCGACTTATAGGGAAGGGGATTCATTAAATGGAGACAGCAATTTTGTGCTATCTCATCGAAAAAGCAATGGGAGACGAGTGTTTTCTAAGACAGCGAAATATGAAGATGGCTTTTGGAAAACGTCTACAACCCCTGGTCCAGGCAGTTACATAGAAACGACAGAATTTGGACGATATGGAAGTAGTTAGTATTACAAAACATTGGGAAAGTGATCGGCATGAATATCACCAATTTTAAATTAAGCTATTAGTCATTTGATCTGAATTTTAGTCTTGGTCCAGAGTTTTCAGTCTGGCTTAGATTTCCGATAAATTCACAGTTTAAGTGTGTTCTCCCAATAAAATGTCAATAACTTCTTGCTTCTGATTGTCATCCACATATTGCTGATAAAGTCGTTTGCAGGTTTTAAATCCATGATCCATCATCCCTTTTATGTCACGTTTGCCAGTTCTAGTTACATTTGTGTGAGTTGAGCCCGTTCCTGTGTAGTGTTTTGAAATCATGTCACCATTGTCGGCCCAAGCATTTTTCAAATGAATGATAAGGATGCAGGTGTTATTTACATTATCTGCAGCCGTCACGATTGATGAACTATTCACATAGGTATTCAAATCGAATTATAACTCGACTAAAATGTTGGTAAGAACATCATAAGCAATTTTGGATTGAATAAGATTCGTTCTGTCGAGATTATCAAGACAATTGACTCGTATTACACCTTGTTGTGTGTGCTCAACCATTTGTTTCTCGATATCCTCTTTGTAATATCCAAAAAATTTATTAACTCCTCGAGTTTTGTCAATTAAATAATTGCATCTTTCGAAGCGTTGTCCCTTGGAAGCACAGTGCACATCAAAATATTAATATTTGATATCTTTTAAGGCAGTTTCTCTAATGAGTTTCTCAAAATAGAGGATCAAATCTATTTCTCCCTCTTTTTCCTTACAAAGCAAATTGATGCAAAACAATCTGTTATAGTTTTTAATGACTTTCTTCATGTGCTTATCGAAGGATTGCTCGTTTTATTCTTTTGTTTTATAGAATGAAACTTAACCATAAAGACCAGATTGCTTCCAAAATAAAGGAACTGATCCTCTGATTTGAATATGAGAATAACAATAATTACCAAAAAATACTAGTTGTTCTGTTTAACAAAAATTGGCAACGTTTCCTTTGAGATCAATGCCGCGAGAATTAAATCTAGTCCCTCCTTTGGTCCAACTTCTTCTTGTAATCAAAGTATACTCAAAAACATTTCCTTTATAGATGGTGAAATACCATTGAGAGTAATTTTAAAATTACGAATTGATCCCTGGATTAATCCAACAAACCATCTACGATCATCTAATTTTTATAAATGTTTAGCAATGTTAAGATTCCACAAAAACTTTTTCTTTGAAGGATATCCCAATGCATGCGCGCCTCTTGAGAGACTCAGATCGTATTTAAATGCAAAGTAATACCCTTCTGTTAGTAAATAAGTTTTGAGATAGGTCACATAAGCTACCACTTTAGCATTTTGTTCCGAAGTTTTAACACTTTTATCAGTAAGATTTCCCGATGTATCTCTATCTAATGCTTACTCTTGCTCAAACTGAATCAGATTTACTTGTTGCACCTCATAAATATTCTTATCGTCAATCATACAAACATTTTTGCAGATTTACACAACTAACAAAAAATGTTTACTGAGTATTGGCAAAATTCCTAACAGAGCTGAACATTTAATTTTTTTTTATGGTAAGGTCGGAAGAGATTCTTAATTATTATCTAAGTTTAAGCATTTTTACCTAATTGAAATATATCTTGAGTCTTTCTATCAATTCTAATCTTGGAAGTTATGCCTGTTATTTTTTGGTTTGCCGAGACTATGAAATAATCTTTGTATATGGATATGCTGACAGCTTCAATATTCACACCAATGCTCTCAGTGTTTCCGAGAGTCGTTCCTAACATTGATATTTAATAATATGAACATAGTATTGAAATTTCATAAGTAGGTATTAATTCTAACCATACCTAGATTTAGTTATGAGTTATCGAATTAAATTAACTAAAAGCAGTGGTAAATTCATAAAAAATTGAGTTATATCCTGACGTAGATAATATTAATGATAATGATGATGAAACAATATTAATGATAAATATCTATACAATCCGAAAAGTCAATTATCATCATTGAGAGTGTGATCCACTTTTGATTCATTCATTTTAGTTTTAATACGTTGCCTCATGCGAAAGTTTTACAATCTTTTAATGCATTTACATTCTCTGCCATCACTACTTTTTCCATGGCCCTCATGATGAGCATGGGCATGGGCATGAGAAAGAGCATGGCCATGGGCAGGCTGATGATTTATTGGAACAGTTCCGATCCCAGAAGGCATACCAACTAATCCAGAACGTCCATTACTATTATTTTGGCGATCGCTTTTTTCTGGAGATTTGAAATAGATGTTATTTTTGATATTATTTTTCTTTTTTGAATTTTCTTAAATTTTAGCTAACTTCTTTTTTGCCATCCCTAAATTTCTTGACTCAGAAAAAGTTCTAGCTTTATTTTCAGTTTATAGTTTAGGATTAGAGCCAAACAAATCTTGAATTCCCATAGAGGATATCTCCATTTGCTTTTAATATATTGAAGGTGTAATTTGAACTAAAATACTATTTTAAAAGAGACCACTGATGACCTCTCCTCCAACCAAATATATCTGCCCCTTTCCATTCTGAATACCTCCTTTCCAATCTCCCTTGTAGAATGAGCCATCAGTCCAAAACATTTACCCATAACCTTATCTCTTGTCTTCAACAAAATTACCTTTATAAAAATTGCCGCTTGGGAAATACAATTATCCAAAACCTTATTTGAGTCCTTCCGAATAATTACCTGAATATTTTGTTTCCCCAGATGACCATTTTCCCTTACCATGTCTCAGTCCATTTTTGAAACTTCCCTCATAAATAGCTTCATCTTTCTTCCATGAGTAAGTCCCGAATCCATCAAATCGATTATTTTGATATTCGCCCTTGTATGAATCTCCGTTTAAGAATTTTTATGATCCATGACCATGTTTAAGAGAATTTACAAGCATGCCGTGATAAATTGATGCTGATGTCCTCAAAGTACCTTTTCCATGCATTATACCTAGCTTCCATTGTCCGACATAAGTGATATCATTTTTATCGACATAGAGGCCTTTTTCATGCCGCAAACCATTTACAAAATTTCCTTGATAAGCCCATTTTTTATATGTAACTTCGACTCCTTCATCAACCTTTAGATCATTTTTAAAGGCTCCTTCAAACCAACCGACCCCTCTTTGCACATAAATTCCTTTTTCCTATCTTTTATTATGAGCCATGTTTCCTTCATAGACATTACCGTTTTTGAATATTAATATGGATTTGCCAGTACATTGCTTATCAATAAATTCTCCAACATATATTTTATGAGAGCTAAGCCTTACTATTTTTAAATTTTCCTTCTTTTGTTTCATTTCTTCAATGAATTGTTTATTAAGGGGACGATATCTGTTTAAGTATTCAGATACATGCCGAAGAAATTATCGATGTTATGACTACCATCTTCCCAAGTTTATTTGAAGAATTACGGATAGACTGTTTAATGTGTTTTATCAATGAGAGACAGAAGTTATTTAATTTCCTTTTCGGGAAGTTTAAATGGTCCCGTAAGTTCTCTCGAATTGACGTTGATGGATTACGCATTTGCCTGCTATTCGAGCTCTTGTTGAAAGACAACTGGGAAAGCTGGAAATTATGTATCTTCGTCCTAATCAAAATTGTTACTTATTTAAAGCATAAATATATTTATTAATGCAGTTGTATAATTAATAAATTCAAGCAAAATAAGATGGGCTGTCCTTATTAAAAAATCCCGAAAATTAAAATTTACTCTACTTCTGTATAATGAGATAGGTATGGAGGTTAAAGTAGATAATTAATCATTTATTCTTTTAAACGGCAATACACTATTTAGAAGTTTATGAACGCGTCTCGCAATCGAAATCCCTAAAAGCTGATGTTTCTATCTCCAGCTGAGTCGAAAATATGTCTTTGATCTTGATTGATTTATGATAAATGATCTGTTTTATGCTTTGAACAAAGAAAAAGATAAGGATTCCTAGTAAAATACCTTCTACATACATTACAAAATAGGCGAAGTCTATCTTTATACCACTGTTTGCAGTAAACATTATGCTAAGCAAAGTTAGAATTATTAATATTAGCCAAAAAACGAGTTTAATAATTTTTGATTTGGTAAACTCCGGCTGATACTTGTATTAGGTTTCCATCACCATTCTAAGTTTATAATCACATTCGTAGCATTTAACTTCAGTAAATTATGAAAGAAGCTGTTGCTAAAACTGAGTAGAGAAGCATTCCTGATGACAAAAATAGTAACATTTACAAACAGAAATGCATTTTTGATGATTTAAGGATCTGTTACAGCTTTTACATGGCTCTCCTAAACGAGTTGACCACTACTCTGGCTTGTAGATTATGACATTCCTTTTGATCAAAGGTAAGATACATGCGCCCATCGAAGTTTTTTGCGAATTTAAATAATAATAAAAATTATAATAGTCAGCCTAAGTAGCAAAGGATTATAAAGATATAAATTTGAATCAAAACTGTTATTATAACCACAAAACAGAAAATACCTTCATTAAAACTGTTAGTAAATAGATAATTAAAAAAATATTAAAAAGCAAAGTAAATATCAAACATCTATAAGGGATCAATAGAATTTCAAACGTGCTTTTAGAGTTAAGCGCATAAAGATTACCAATATATGACAGGAAATCTCATCTCCAAGGCTAAACGCTGAATTTCATAGTTAGGGGAGTTGTATTCATGACTTACAATGGCATAACTCACTAAACTTGATGTTGAGGCTTTGCGAGTCATAGAAGGTCTACTCATCATCTATTTTTTCAAAATTTTAATGATCGGCTGGGGAGAATTATCTTTCAATAGTAAATTGAGATTTACTTTATTGTCAAAGATGAGGCTGCAAAAAGTTGGAATATATATATCCCTGAGATAAGAGTCCATAATATACTGAACAGGTAAATTGAAAATTTATTAGAGAATAAGACTGTCATATATTTTTCTTTGCACTGATTGATCATCAAGTGCGAGATGGCCTAGTAATATGATGATTTAATTCAATAAATTTTTAGATACGCTATTATTGTTATATTCTTCCATTTATCTTTTACAGTAGATTATTATGCATCTAATTTTATCGAGAAAAAGAGAAAAAAGAGAATTTTATTTGTTTACGTCAGCGAAGAATTTTTTTGCAGTGATGAAGGAAACTTCAAAGCAAGAGTTCATTAACTTGATTACCAATCCCATTATAGATTCGACAACTATAGGATAACTTTCTGGGATGGATTATGCACCGATTGGCTGCTATGTTTACTGTAATTGATTGAAATAACCCATAAAAAAGGGAATAAGATATTATATAAGTTTCGAGAGAGGATTGCTGATTATCTTTGTTTCAAAAGTTAGTTGATTCTAGTTGCTAGTTTATTAATGAGGTCGAATTACTGAATAAACTGGCTCCAATCTGGACTGTGATCTCCGAATTACATAAAGAATAAATCTCAGTATTTCTTAGATGGTATCAGTTTCTTGGAGTGTTTCATCCTGATAGAACTGCTCAGTGAGTACAATTTTTATTTTTTTAAATATAGGCGAGCAGTTAATAAGTTGTACCGTTGTATTTGTAATCGTGACTATATCTTACTCTACGTTATAATGGACATACCTTTAGATTTGTGGAGAAGGAGCAAATTCACCAGTTTAAAGGAAAGGCAACATATGTTGAGATGTGCCTTACTGACAATAGCCTTTTTCTCATCCCTGGCGATAATCCAGCTGGTAAAAGAAACCAGCCCATTGAGTCTGTTTGTGAGGATCAAGTATTCACGGTTGACAGCCATTGTTGCGAAATTATGCATTATTCTGAAACCTAGTTACCATGCTTCTTACATATTTACATTCCACGCAGGAGATGATTAAACTATGCTTTATGCAGACTTGGTACTTTCTGCAGTAACTAAAATAAGGCAGGTATGAATCTCGATTGCCTTAGCAGCTGCAGGTCCAATTCGTTCTTTATCTACACAATTTTATAGATCTCTCTCGCCATGATTTCCAGCGCCTAGTAGTCTCGATTTTGAATTTTAATCATCTTCTCGAAATCAAGGGCCAACTTCATGATTCGTTGCTTTTTGGGGCTACTGAAGTCCTTATTGACAACACACTTATCGTCATGATTGAAGCCCATATTGCTCAATTTTTGTTTGAGCTTTCGATACTTGATCTTATTTTCTTCCTTCTTGGCTTCATCCTCGATCATGGTATCTTGTTTGCACTCTGTGATAGAGGCGTTATCAGTAGTTAGTTACGAACTGGCCTAAGTCAAGGTCTGACTGTCTTCCTTAAGAAACTGTTCTTGAGTTGGTTTTGCGATCATGTGTAGAAATTAATCGATATGCACACAATAATTTGAATTTAAAGTAATGGTCGTCGCAATTAATTCTCAATTCTTAAATAAAACTTTCCAAAAGGAAATAACGGTCGTAGTTTACCGCATGTGTTTTCGATTAATAAATGTGGTCAATTAACTAGCATAATAAAGAAAGTTTTATTATTATTATTAATACAGGAATATATGCTAACTTGAAATTTGATATTTTATTTCTAGTTTGCTATACTACTTATTAAACACCACTCAAGATGTTGAATATTTAAGGAAATAGGCATTGAAATCCTTTGCTTATAAATATACAATCATTTTATTTATATATTGCAAATGAGTATCTTTGATTTTGAGCTTTCCTCTTATTCGAGCTTTCGGTCTACTACGACACACAGAAAAGGAAGAAAGTAAAAATAATCTGCGGAAAAAAATAGTCTTAGTAAGAGTAAAATAGCAGAAAATTCTATCCAATCAAGAGAAAAACAGAGAAATAACAATGAAGGAGCATTACAAATAAAATTTTAACGCAAAAGCAGCAAAAGTAAAAACATCTTCAAGCTGGAAGCCTGCTTATTGAAGCAAGCAAATGAATGTTTAAGTGAGCTAATAAAGCAGGCTGTTCTTGAAAATTATAAACTATAAGAAAAAATATATCGAATTTAATCGATTATTTAGGGGAAATTAGCAAAAATTGAATAAAAAAATTAA
>Ga0302191_10000635_pt1 | contig 22613 bp, 18 predicted proteins | sample II_Bog_E3_1_FD_198775 | JGI IMG/M metagenome (GOLD analysis project Ga0302191, IMG submission 198775) | Peat permafrost microbial communities from Stordalen Mire near Abisko, Sweden - II_Bog_E3_1 | ecosystem: Environmental > Terrestrial > Soil > Wetlands > Peat | place: Sweden: Abisko...
AGATTTATACAAATTTAAAATTACTTATTTAAAATTATACTAATATACTAAACTTTTTTAATTTTTTTATAAAAAAATCATTAAGTTGCTTGTAGTTAACCCTCCTTCGCTTCGAAGGAGGGTGGCGGCGTTAGCCGCCGGGTGGATGCCTTGACTTAATGGCAGTGAGCTGTAGTAAGCGTCACTTATAGTTGAGAGTGTTTGGGTGAGGCCTAAATTCGAAAATGAACCATTCGCTGGGCGGCCCTGATTTAATCTCGACCTACAATTGGCTTGTGAAATTACATTTACTCTATAATTATCTATAATTACTACTATGTTTATTCATCATAAAAATCATGTGTCTAAAAATACAAACAGATCTGCCTTTGGATTAATCGAAGTCATGATATCTGCCATGATATTATCGATCAGTTTACTTGGCATTGCCTCAATACAATCTAAGGCACTTAATATCATTATTGAAGCTAGTAAAAAAGAAACTGCTTATCGAATGATTGGGCAACTTAGCAATTTTGCCTTAACAGCCGATATAAATCAGGTTTATAATCTGGTTGCAAACAGTTCACCAACTGGTCCTGCCAGTTGTTATGCTCCGTTAGCATCTACATCCTGTAACCAACAAGTTTTTTATCAAACCATGATTGCAGAATGGAATGATATATTGTCTAAAATATTGCCAGGTGGTAGTGGTTGTACTTGTGCTGTTGTTAATGCTGATCCTGCGCAACCAGTTACATTTAGGTCTGCTGTAAAATGGACAACATTGTCTGGTACAACTAGTGTGGTACATTTGGATAATCAGATTTTATTATCTGGAATTTCAGGAACTACACCAAAAATTACTCCTTCTAATTCCAATATTTGTCAAACAGCAAATCCAATGGACACAGATCCACCAAACAAAATATGCACCCCTTTTCACCCATAAATTAATAATCATTTTTTACCAAGTAGATATCTAATTACCCTAAGCTGTGCACTAGCAAAAGCTAGCTCATCTCTTACTGCGGTATAATCAATAGTGCTGATGTTTTTTTGTTTTAAAATATGTTCTGCCTCGCGTTTAGCATTTAGTGCTTTTGCTTCATCTAGATCTGCAGCTCTTATGGCAGTATCTGTTAAAATTATACATTTATTTGGCTGTACTTCTAATACTCCACCAAAGGTTACTAAAGCTTCTTTGCTAAGATCTGGTTTTTCTATCCATACAGGTGCTGGAGCTAATTGTGCTAACAATCTGGCATGCCCATATAGTACTTCTAATTCACCGCTCAGCGAAGTTACAAATAGCTTAATAGCATTACCAATATAAAGTTGTTTTTCTTGACTAACTATATTTAATTCGAATTCCATCATAATTTGTTTTCTGGTATTGCTAAAATTTCAGCAGCTTTTTGTTTAGCTTCATCAATGTTGCCAACCATATAAAAAGCTTGTTCTGGCCAACTATCACATTCTCCATTAATAATGCATTTAAAACCTCTAATATTATCTTTTAATGAAACATATTTCCCTGGATTGCCAGTATATATTTCTGCAACAAAAAAAGGTTGAGATAAAAATTTTTGAATTTTTCTTGCTCTTTCTACGGTTAATTTATCTTCATCAGATAATTCTTCCATTCCTAAAATAGCAATAATATCTTTTAATTCTTTATAGCGTTGTAAAATAGTTTGTACGCTACGTGCTGTTTGATAATGTTCTTCACCTACGATTAAAGGATCTAATTGCTGGCTGGTTGAATCTAGCGGATCAATTGCTGGATAAATACCCATAGCTGCAGTTTGTCTAGATAAAACAACAGTAGCATCTAAATGTGCAAATGTTGTAGCCGGAGATGGATCTGTTAGATCATCTGCTGGTACATAAATAGCTTGAATAGATGTAATAGAGCCATTTTTAGTAGAAGTAATGCGTTCTTGTAAAGTTCCCATTTCAGCAGCCAGTGTTGGTTGATAACCAACCGCTGATGGCATTCGGCCTAATAATGCTGACACTTCAACCCCGGCTAAGGTATATCGATAAATATTATCGATAAATAATAATACTTCTCTGCTATTATCACGAAAATATTCAGCAACCGTTAAAGCGGTTAACGCAACTCTCAATCTATTACCAGGAGGTTCATTCATTTGTCCATAAACTAGTGATACTTGATTTAAAACATTACTGTCAATCATTTCATTATAAAAATCATTTCCTTCTCTAGTTCTTTCGCCAACCCCAGCAAACACTGAATATCCGCTATGTTCTATAGCAATATTACGAATTAATTCCATCATATTTACAGTTTTACCAACCCCTGCTCCACCAAACAGTCCAACTTTGCCACCTTTGGCAAAAGGGGCGATTAAATCAATAACTTTAATGCCGGTCTCTAGCAGTTGACTGTGAGAAGTTTGTTCTTCGTATGGTGGTGGTTTACGATGTATTGGTAATTTAACATTCGATGCAATTTCTCCTTTACCATCGATTGGTTCACCCAGTACATTCATAATTCTACCTAATGTTTCTGGTCCGACCGGAATACAAATTGGATTACAGGTGTTTTGTACCAGCATGCCTCGTCTTAATCCCTCTGACATACCCATTGCAATAGTTCTTACCACTCCATCACCTAGTTGTTGCTGTACTTCTAATGTTAGGTTGGCATCAACAACTTTTAATGCATCATAAATTTTTGGCACGGTACTACTTGTAAACTCAACGTCAACAACAGCCCCTATAATTTGTAAGATTTTACCTAAATGTTCTTGGTTGTTATTCATTATTAAACAGCCCCTTAAAAAATTTTATTTAAACAGCAGAAGATCCTGATACGATTTCCGCTACCTCTTTAGTGATTATAGCCTGACGTTCTTTATTATAATGAAGCTGTAAATCATCTATAATTTGTGCAGCATTATCGGTTGCATTTTGCATGGCAATCATTCTAGCAGATTGTTCACAAGCAATGTTTTCTATTACCCCTTGGTATACTAAAGATTCTAGATACCTATTTAGTAACAAATCTAATAGTTTGTCTGCGCTTGGTTCAAAAAGATATTCGGTTGGTAATGTTTCTTGTTTATTAAAAGAACCATTTATTATTGGTAATAGTTGTTTAATGACAGGTTGTTGCTTCATAGTTGTTTCAAATTCATTATAGGCTATATATAAACGATCTATTTTTCCTTGTTTATATTCTTGCAGTAATACCTGAACAACTCCAATTAAATTTTGAATTGTAGGATGTTCTTCAACTTTTTCTTGACTTGCTAAGATGTCATATTTTAATTTTGAGCTAAAAAAAACTTTAGATTTTTCTCCAATAGTTGCAATTTTTACCAGAGAATTAGTGTGATCATGTTGCCATGTTTTTATGTAATTCCAACATTTTTTAAATAAAACAGAATTTAAACCACCGCATAGACCTCTGTTAGTTCCTACAATTAACAGACCAATATTAATTTCCGGTCTGTTAACAAAAAAATAATGTTCATCTAAACAGCTAGATGCAACATTAGAAATTAGTTCCATAATAGCTGTAGCAAACGGACGCGATGATCGCATGGTGTTTTGTGCTTTTTTCATTTTGCTGGCAGATAACATTTCCATGGCATGAGTGATTTTTTGCGTACTGCGTATGCTTTTTATTTTATTTCTGATTTCTTTAGATTTTGACATATAGTTCTACTATGTTACAAATTGTGCTTGTTTAAATTTTGCGATCATTTTGCTGATTTTTTCAGAAAAATTGTTATCTAAAGCCTGTTTTTCGCCTAACTCACGCAAAAAGTCGGTGTAATTTATTTTTACATAATCATGCAGTTCTTTTTCGAACTCTTCTATTTTTTTTAGTGGAATATCATCTAGATCTCCATTAGATGCTGCAAATAAACTAATGGCCATTAGCGCTACAGAAATAGGTTGATACTGCTTTTGTTTTATTAATTCAGTAACTCTTTGGCCGCGCTCTAATTGAAGACTAGTAACACTATCCAACTCTGATGCAAATTGTGCAAAAGAAGCTAATTCTCGATATTGTGCTAACATTAATCGCACCCCAATGCCTAATTGTTTAATAATCTTGGTTTGTGCGGCACCACCAACCCTAGATACAGATAAACCAGCATTAATAGCTGGTCTTACCCCAGCATTAAATAAATCTGTATCTAAAAAAATCTGACCATCGGTAATGGATATAACATTAGTCGGAACAAATGCTGAAACGTCTCCAGCTTGAGTTTCTATAATTGGTAAAGCGGTTAAAGATCCTGTTTGACCTTTAATAGTTCCATTGCTTTGAGCTGTTACATATTCTTCACTAACGCGCGCTGCTCGTTCTAGTAATCTAGAATGTAAATAAAAAATATCTCCAGGATATGCTTCTCTTCCTGGTGGTCTTCTTAATAATAAAGATATTTGTCGATATGCCCAAGCATGTTTAGTTAAATCATCGTAAATAATTAATGCATCTTCGCCTCGATCTCTAAAATATTCTCCCATGGAGCAGCCTGCATAAGGAGCTATGTACTGTAATGCTGCTGTATCAGAGGCAGTGGCTGCTACAACAATTGTATGCTGCATTGCCCCATATTGTTGCAATTTAGATACAATATTAGCGATAGACGAGGCTTTTTGTCCAATTGCTACATAAATACAAATTACTTTTTGATCTTTTTGATTAATTATCGTATCTATTGCTAATGCAGTTTTTCCAGTCTGCCTATCACCTATAATTAATTCTCTTTGGCCTCTACCAATCGGTACCATGGAATCAATAGCTTTAAGACCAGTTTGCAATGGTTGAGATACAGATTTTCTCCAGATAACGCCAGGCGCTACTTTTTCTATGGGAGATCGCTCGCTGCAAGTTATTTTTGGACCACCATCTATTGGTTCCCCCAAGGCATTAACTACACGACCTATTAATTCTCTCCCTACAGGAACTTTTAAGACATCTTGACACAATCTAACTGTTTGTCCTTGAGCTAAGTTATTAGTGTCACCTAATACAATAGCACCGATACTGTCTTGTTCTAAGTTTAACGCGATCCCTAGCGATCCATCTTCAAAAAGTAATTGTTCACCATAACTTGCATCTTCTAAACCGTAAATTTTAACAATTCCGTCTGCTACTCCAACAATTTTACCTTCTGTACTTAGAGTTTTGGTATTCTGAAAATCTTTGATTTTATCTTCAATTAAGCTGCTTATTTCTTCGGCGTTTAGCATTAGCAATCTCCAGAATACCCATAAAATTCAATTATGTTAGGTATGGTTAATCATTTTTTAATAAATTGTGTAATTTTAATAGTTTTCCTTTTAGAGAGTAATCTATAACTTCGTCATTATATTTTATTAAGAGTCCCGCAATCAGCGAACGTTCTATTGTATAGGTTAGTATAACTTCTTTATCAAAATGTTTAGTTAAATTTCTATGTAACAGTTGTTTTTGAGCATCTTCTAAAAAAACAGCACTAACAATTGTAACATGTAATTTGTTGGCGTTTTGTAAGTAGATCTTATCGTACTGTTCATAAATATTAGGTATCAATAACAGATGCTTTTTTTTAGCTAACAATGTAATAAAGTTAATCTCTTTTCGTTGTTCTAAATCATGGTGCTGCTCTTGGATTGCCGATCCTTGGCTTTGGTTCTCCGATCTTGCAAAATCAGGGTTGCTATTTATGATCCCTAATAAAAAATCAACTTTATTTGTGTACGGTATAGCACTGTTATTAAGAAATTTTTTAACCCTGCTATCCTTGATAGCTTTATTTAAAAATTCTAATAATAATAAAAACTGTTCTTTTGCGCTAAATTCATTAGCGATGGCAAAAATGGCTTTTGAATAACCTCTTACTAAATTACTGTTATTTTGTATCATATATTTTATTGCTTATATCAAGCAAAATACGTTGATGTTGTTCTTTGTCGAGATGGGTTTCTATAATTTGCTCAGCACCCATTATAATTAAGTCTGCCAAATGTTCTTTTAAATCTTTTTGTAACTTGAGTTGTTCTTTTTTAATATTTATGTGTGCGTCTTCCAATACTTCATCACCTTTAGTTTTAGCTTGAATAACTGCTAATTCTAAAAGTTGCTCAGCCTGTTTTTTTGCTTCTGCAATTAATTGACTACAATATTTTTTAGTTTCAGCTTCTTTGTTTTTGACAAATTTTTCTGCCATATGTAGTTTTTGCTGACCTTGTTCTGCAGCTTGTAGCCCTAGTAGTATTTTATTCTCCCTTTCTGTTAAAACATCCATTATTTTTGGCCATATGAATTTCATGCTAATCCAGACAAATATAGCAAAAGTTATCATTTGGCCAAATAAAGTCGCATTAATATTCATAAATATTTACCTAGTTTAAACAAGCTATTTACTTTAATTTTTTAATTTTTATAATTGATATTATGTTGGTAAAAATTTTTCTAGTGTACTTAAAAATGGATTGGCAAATGTAAAAAACAAGGCAACCCCAACCCCAATCATAGATACTGCATCTAAAAGAGCTGCAATAATAAATAGTTTTACTTGTAGTTGTTCCATGATTTCAGGTTGTCTTGCGGCTCCTTCTAAAAATTTGCCACCCAAGATAGCAAACCCAAACGCGGTGCTAAGTGCGCCAACCCCAATTAAAATAGCAACCGTATAAGAAGTGGTTTGCTGTAAACTCGCAACTATTTGTGCAACTTGTAGTGCCTCTGTTGGACTTCCCATAACAATCTCCTAATATTAATGCATTTTTTCTGCCATAGTTAAATATACGATACTTAGCATCATAAATATGAATGCTTGAAGAGTAATAATTAAAATATGAAAAATAACCCAAGGACCGCCCAAAGTCCATTGGGCCCACCATGGTAATAGCGCAATTAGGATAAAAATCAATTCTCCAGCATACATATTACCAAACAACCTAAGTCCTAGAGATAAAATTTTAGCAAATCCTTCTATAATTTTAAAAAAAACATTTAATGGAAATAACCAAATACTAAAGGGTTTGCTGAATAATGTATAAATAAAAATTTTAAAACCTTTAGCCGAAAAACTATAAAAAATACTTAACAAAAACACTGACAAAGATAAACCTATAGTTAGATTTGGATCGGTTGTCGGTACTGTTTTAATATGTTTCATATGGGATGTTATATTAAAGATTTTACAAACGCCCCCCCATAGATCTACTGGTAATACGTCCATTAAATTCATTAAAAAAACCCAAACAAAGATAGTTAAAGCAAGAGGAGCTATGGTTTTTTGTGTGCCGTGATACATAGAACATAGTTGTTTGTTAACAAATTCTATAACTAATTCAATCGCCCCCTGCAACTTGTCAGGAACATGACTGGTGGCGCGTTTAGCCGTAAAATAAAAAACTGCTAAAAAAATTCCACCCAATAAAGTTGATACTATTAATGTATCTATATGAATTTGCCAAAATCCAGAACCATAAGATACATTAGCTAGATGCTGCTGTATGTATTCAGTTGCTAAATTATTTGTTGTCATAATATTAACTTTAATAAATTTTTAATAAAATTGACAATTAAATACGCTATAACGCTAACAATAAAAATTGTTGACTTAATTGGTAAAAATTTAAAGATTACCAATAAACCCAAGGTAAAGCTTAAGAGTTTACTAAATTCTGCTAAGTACATGGTAGAAATTATATTTCGTTGTGGATTTTTAGCAATAATTAAATCAAAAATAATGTTAGGTAAATAACAGGCCGTTAATCCCAAAATTATTGAAAACACCTCTTGAATCATAGATCTCATATGATATGTGTATCGCTATTTGATATCAATGATTGCAAATGTTTTTCTTTTTACAAATTTATAAAAAATCAGCTTAACTGTAATCTACTAGAAATAGCACCACTTAATGTTTCATCAAGTAATGTATTGTCTGAACTTTTTGAACTTTTTGAACTTGTTGGTTCAATAAGACGATCAATAGTAGTTGGTTCATTAATGGCACCTTTTTGTTTGAGAAGCCTAATATTATATAAAGATAACATTGAGCCATCTACATTGGCATTATCTGCATATAATGTATTTTGACAACTGGATTTTGTTAAAAATATTTTTTCTTGTTCTATTTTCCAAAGACGAATAGCTGCATCTTCTCCACCAGAAGCTAAAAACAATTCGTGTAATAGTTCGTACCAAACTACACTAAGAATAGGACCATTAGTTTTAACAACCATTGAATTTTGGATCGTTTTACCTTTCCCGTCGATAGCAGCTTCTTTGTTCTGCTCGTCTATGCTGCATAAATCCCAAACACGAATAGTATTATCATGACCTCCAGAAGCTAATTTGCAACCGTCTGGAGTAAAAGCGACACATTGAACAGCTTTGGTATGACCTTTTAAAATATATTTGCAACACCACTCTTCCAAATCCCAAATACGAATAGTAGTATCGTCACTAGCAGAGGCTACATAGTTTCCGGCTGGGCTAATGGTAATACTATTAACCCCACCAGTATGCCCTATAAAATTATATTTATTTTTAGGTTGTCTAAGATCCCAAAGACGAACAGTTTTATCAAAACTTCCTGAAATTAATTGTTCTCCATCAGGACTGTAAGTCACACTAGAAACTAAATTAGTATGTCCTTTAAAAGTGCTTTTTTGGCACAATTGAGCTAGTTCTAATATTTTCACTGTAGAATCACCTCCTCCAAAGGCTACTTGATCACCAGTTGGATTAAAAGAAACACTGGTAACAAAGTCATTAGCTGGCCACGTTAAATTATGTTGGTGACCAAATTGGCTAAAGTCATCGTAACAAAAATCAAAAATATTCCACAACCTAATAGTCTTATCCCAACTACCAGAAACTAATCTATCTCCTCTCGAGTTAAAGGCAACATTAGAAACTATATTGGTATGTCCTTCAAAGATGTGTTTATTATAAAAATACTGTAAATCCCAAAGACAGATCGTTGTATCGTAGCTGCCAGAAATTAATTGTTTATTAACTGGACTAAAGGCTACACTAGAAACAGGTTTAGTGTGTCCAGGAAAAGTGCGCTTATAATAAGATTGATTAAGATCCCAAAAGTTAACTATTGAAGTTAAACTACTTCCAGCTAATTGATTACCAGCTGCATTAAATGTAATGCCATATATGGGTGCTTTGTTATGAGATGTAAAAGCGTGTTTAAAACTTAATTTAGACATGTCCCAAAAGCGGATTGTTTGATCAGTGCTTCCTGAAGCTAAAATGTCACCAACAGGACTAAATACTATGCTAGTAATTATGCCGTTATGCCCTATAAAAGTATATTTATGACAAAAAGATTTATAATCCCAAAGACAAATTGTTTGATCATGACTGCCTGATGCTAAAAGCTCACTCAATGGACTAAAGGCAACGCAAGATACTTCTGTTGTATGTTTTTTAAAAGTATACTTGTGGCATAGGTGTTCATAATCCCAAAGGCAAACAGTATGATCAGAGCTGCCAGACGCTAAATAATTTTCGTTAGGGCTAATAGCAATCATATTAACAGAATTAGTATGTCCTGTGAAAATATGTTTATAAGTAATATTTTTAAAATCAATAAAGCTATGTTTTTTTTGTCTCAAATCCCATAAACAAATAGATTGATCTTGACTACAAGATATTATGTGATTACCATCCTTGTTAAAAATAACACTGTTAACTGCGCCAACATGTCCAGAAAAAACGTGGGTACAACGAAATTGCTTTAATTCCCAAACCAAAACCATACCATCAACATCACCAGATACTAGTTTAATTCCGGAAGCATCGAAGGCAATAGCATTAACAATACTATTATGCTTTGTTAAATTTTTTATTTCTTGTAAAGTCTTTGCTTCATAAATAATAATTAATTTGTTGCTAGCAACGGCGAAATAATGATCATCTGGAGAATAGGCGCATGCATGGACAGGATTCGATACTTTTAAAAAAGCTCGTTCCCCAAAAACAACTCCTTGCATTATAGTTTTTATAAGATTAGTGTCGGCTAACCATGCACAATAAAAATTTGCATTACTTAAATCAGAATTTTCAAAATTAGTATGATGAAATATTCCATAACTAAAATTTGCTTCACTCAAAGATAAACCACTACAATCTTTATAACTAAAAGCTATGCGGGCAGCATTTAAAATCGAGGCAGCATTAATTGCGGCTATCCTTAACTCTGGATGTTCTTTAGATAATAACATAATGTTAAAAAGGTGCTTTTCTAAACGTTTGGTGGTTATGTTCGCATTGTTCATTAGTGGTTCTGATATTAAACTCAATATAGTGGTGTTGTTTGTGATTTTTTTTTGTTGTAATTTGCTGTGTAATAAGAAATTGTATTCCAGGTTTAAAGTTTTTAAATCATTTAAAATTGCTTCAGCAACAAAGTATTCTCTAAACAAATTGTGAACAAATGAATAAAAACAACCATATTTTTTTACAGGACAACAATTAAAACCAATGCTTATATCTTCTGTCAAATCTTCTGCTAAATTTTCTATAATATAAGTATCTTGCAGAAACATGGAATATGCTAAGTTAGTAGCATATTGTTCAGCGATAGATAATATTTCTTCTTTTGGATTTTGGTATTTACTTAAATCAAAATTATTTTCTACAAGCAATTCAAATTGATTGTTAAACCATATATTCATAAACATTTTATAAAGCTTAATTACAGTGATTTTGTTATGACTATCTTTATATAATTTTGGTAAAGTATTTAACACTAAATACAATAAAAATGGTTCTTTTAAAAATTCTTGGATTTCCAAAGATGCATCAATTGCTTCTTGGTATTGTTCAAAACCCCAACCAGAAGTGTTAAACGCCGAACAACAAAATTCTTCAATATAATCCAATACTTGATCGTTAGTGAAAGGTAATAAGAAACTCCTTTGACATAAGTTGGCATTTTCAGCAAGATTTTTACCTGGATGGTCCGGATCTAACAAGTGCACATCTTCAGTTGTTATATGGTTGGTTTTATTAAGTAAAATAATTTTACCACGCCACTGATGAGGTTCATTAAATTTGTATTTTTTAATTAATGGTAGCTTGTTTGGTAATGCACTATAATTATCAAAAATAAACAGAAACTTTTTTTTACGTTTTAGTTCAAGAATAACTTTGTTGGGAATACTTTTTAACATCAAAGCTTTTTCAATTAAATCTGTTACTTGATTTAAATCACCAAGTAGTGGCAGAGAAATAAAAATTGGAATTGGTGCTCCATCTAAATATTTGTTCCATAATATTTGTTCGAGGTATCGACCAAACAAACTTTTGCCAGATCCGGAATTACCTTCTAAAATCCAAATTTCTTTAGATGGATCTTGTAAAAAGGACTCTGCTTTTTCTTGCAAACAATAATCTTGGTTATTGTTTGATGGTTCATTACTGTCAGAAGCTTCTGGTAAAACATATAGAGATAATCCTTGGGTAAGTATAATATTTTGTTCGCATTCTAGTTGAGCCATATGCTGTAGTGCTGCTATTGCCCAGGCTACATCTTTTTGATATAGCTTTAACCTATTGCTTGGATTTATCGAAGGAGCTGACAGGAATTTAGTTATACCACCAGAATGGTTTTCGGTACCAATTTCTTTTAAAGATAAAATATATCTAGGCAACACTTGTGCAGTTTGAAATGTTACAAGTTCTTCATAAACTGCGGTCTGTTGCTCATTTATAGGTAAATATGTATCTTCTATACCTTGTTCATGTTTAGTTTGGTTTTCTGGGGTTACTAGAATAAAATGACTATCATAATTTTGATAATTAGCATGGCCTTTGAGTTTTTCTAAATCACCAGAAATTACTGGATAAGTATTTTGTGTTGCATACCAACTTAATAACAATACCTCGTTACCTTTATTATAACCACTAGCATACACCCTATAAGCATATTCAGCATTATAGCTACCATACAGTCCTTTACCAAAATAACCAGAATCTACTATTGCTAAACTAGCGAATCCAGCTGTAGCAATTCCGGTAGCTTGATTTGGCCCGGTACCATGCCACAGTGGTATTATTTGAACGCCAGGAGTTAAAATTGAAGTATAGCTTTGATCATCAAACGTTTTTTTTACCCTGGTTCTTAAAGAAGAATTGTTTTCTTGTAACCAATGTGGTTGATATTCAGTATTATTAGAGCGGTGACTTAACAATGCTAAATTAGCGCTAAATGCTAGTTCTGCTGCTTGATCAGATATAAGGTATAGTTTATCAATTTCATAGTTACTGACAGGTGTTTTTTGATATAATTTAGCTACAAAATCATAGTCAGGATCACCTGGTTGTAGAGGGTGAATTTTATAAACACCTTTATTAATCCAATTGGCAGAATATCGTAATTTACTATCATACTCCCAAGGTTTTAATAGTCCGCCAGGTGTTGCTAATGTTGGATTATAACTTTCACAAGCTTCTTTATAAATTTCACTTGGTAATCGTATTGGTGATTTTTGTTGCAATGCAGTATAAATTTTCTGTTGGAATTCGGTTGGTGTAATTCTAATATACTTTTTATCATATCTGGTTCTTTGTTGCTCGATTGTGCCGCCTTCAGTATACAAAAATACATCAGCATCATCTGATAACGACTTTTTTTGATCGATTACTACAATTTTCCCTTTAAAACCATTTAATCGATTAAAACAATTACTTTTAATCAGGGTGGATTTGTGTGCTAATTCCTCATATCCATCTAAAATAAACAACCATTTTTTATGTTCTTTTAGATCAAGAATTTCTTCAATAGATAATCCCTTTGCCATTAAACAATCTTCTACTAAATGTTCAGACAAATTAACATTAGTTACATTTGGGAGGAAAATATATAATGGTATTGGTTTTTCGTCTTGATAATTATTCCATTTAGTTATTTCTATGTAATGAGCAAGTATTCGTTGTTCCAGTATAGAGCTGGCAGCTAAACATAATACTTCTTTGTTTTGGTTTTTCAGAAAAGTCTCAATTAGATTATCAATTGCAGCATTGTCGTAGTGTTCAAATATATCACAATCTTCAGTTATATTTGATGGAACTACATCTAAATTTCCACCACTGCAAGTTTTACAAAGATCATTAATTTCAGTTAATTGTTGGTTAATACTTTCAAGGCTTTTTTTGTAGATAACCCCAATACTATAAAAAAAATCTGGTTTAAAAATAAATGACATGTTCCCAGGCTTGTTATATAACATTTGATCAATTAAACACTTCATTTCACAAGGCTCTGAGGAGGATCCTCTGGGTTCTGACATGGTTCCTGACCTGGCTAAAGTAACTAAATATCTTGGTAATATTTGGCTAGAATCAAACATTGCTGCTTGATAATGATTGTTTTTTTCTGCACTTTTTGCGACATTAAAATTGTTGTCGATTGGGGCAAAATGCATATCATAATTAGCGTAATGAGGTCCTCCCAAAAGTAATGGTTGAATATAACCATTGTTGGCACTAACAGTTTTGTAAATATATTCATAAATTTTTTCGTTGACAAAATATCTAGATAAAACATTGCCATTAAATTCTAGTTCCTTGGAAGTTAGCCTTTCAGGAAAATCTTTGTCCGCAGTCGTTACAATACAACTTTTAATTAAATTATGATCAATTTTTAAACTATAAATTATTTTAAATTGATCATTCAATGTAACTGGATCAAATTCTTTAATAACTACAACACTTTTACCATTTTGGATTTCTGTAAAATTTGTTGGTTCTTGGTTGGTTAATTGGATCCACCAATTGCAGTCGGGTTGATCACCATTTGCTACAGGGTATATTACCTTGCCTGAACACCAACTGATCATCAACAAAATTTGTTCTTTTGGAGCTTTTTGTTTAGCAATAGTATAAGCAACTTCAGCACTGCTAACACCATAATAACCTTTACCTAACAACAAGTCTGTGCTGTAAGTTAAGTCTTCAAATTCTCTTCCTTTTAGTTCTTTAATGCTGTTTTCTGTAACACCTTGCCATAATGATAATAATTTAACATGCTGTACATCGCTAGAACGATATCGCAACTCTGTTAAATAATTTCTAGTAATCTTATTTCCAGCATTATATATATACACTTGTCCTTGTTGTGCCTTTACTTCTTGATAAATGAAATTACAGATCCGTTCAACATCGTATCCGCATTCTTTAGATAAAACATTGTTATCAAAAGTTAAAGTTTCTAATATAATTAACAGTTCTAAATCTATATTAGGTAATTGTTGTAAAATAAAACTTTCGATTTTGTCATAATTTTTTTTTTTATAAATAACTTTTAAACAACCACTATTTTTTAGTATGACAATTTCTTCACCTCGTTTGATTGCAGGAAAATCATCATTTTCTTGATTGGATAAACGAATAGCACATCGTCCTAGTTTCCATTTTGGTTGGTGTACAGAATTACCATGTTTTTTATCTAACAAATCTAAACCAGCAACAAATATTTGTTCTTTTACCGTATTATGAATCAAGCTTACTTCAGCTACTTCATAGTTAGTAACTGGATGTAGTCTATACAGCGATTCTACAAAATTAAAATCTTCTTGGTTAGGCTGTAAAACATGTAATTTATAAGTACCTTTATCGATCCAATCAACAGAATAATGGAGGTTAGCCTTAAAATCCCACACTTGTTCTAAACCACCTGGTGGGGTGGGGAATCCTAGTGGTATATTTTTGTGATTCAAAGATACATTGCTAAATATGCTAGCAGATCTTGCTTTTGGTAAACTGTATTTGCGTGATGTATCTCGTGGTGTGCGCGGAGAGTTATCTCGTGGTGTGCGCGGAGAGCTATCTCGTGGTGTGCGCGGAGAGCTATCTCGTGGTGTACGTGGTGAGTTGGTAATTAATAAATTATTATGTAGCAACAAACTAGATGAATTATTGCGTTGGGACGTAGGTAATGATGTTCTTGGAGTCCATGTTGTAGACAAGACACCAATATTAGTTATATTAAATCCATATGGACCTTTAGGAGACGACCTAACAGAAAAACCTTCAATTTGTGATTCTGTTCCTAAATCCCCAATAATAATAGTTGGAACAGCACTTGGCGTTCTTTCTGCTTCTTTAAATCTTTTGCTTAATTCTTGGAGCTTAATTTTGGCAGTTTCGCTACCTAATTTTTTAGCTTCTCTATAACAATCTTCCGCGCATAGACTATTTAGTTCGTCTATGTATAATTCAGCTTGTTCTAAATAGCTTTGTATAAGTAATTCTTTAACAGCAGGTTTTTCTATGCCAGCATCCCGTAAAAAAATTACTACAGTACTATATGTGCTAATAGCTTCATTTATTTGCTTTTCTGTTATAAATTCTTTGGCACGTATTATGCAATCTTTAGCCAGATCAAAGAGTTTGGTAGATGTTTCTGTATTATGATTTATTCCTTTGTCAACGCTAGCGCATGTACCCATGTTGACTGTATCGGTTTACGACTATAAAACTAGAGCTAGATTTTTTTATATTTAAATCATATGACTTAAGACTAATTATGTTGTTACTGTTCACGTGGTTCAGTATTTTTTAAATTTATGAAGCATCCTGAAAGAATAGAACTCACTGTTAATCTATTAACGCTCTGAATGGTGCTTCATAAGTTTAAAAAATACTGAACCACGTGAACGAATACATTATATTTAATAATCTTCTGTGATTTTTATGTGTTCTAAAATACCCTCTAACTCTTCTAGGCTATTATACTCGATCATTAATTTGCCTCTGCCCTTACTTTTGGTAATTATAGTAACTTTTGCACCCAAATTATCGCTTAATTGTCTTTGTAATTTTGCAATATCAGGATCTGCAGTTAGCTTGTTTTTATGAGAAGCAGTTTGATTAAAACTAGTTGGCATTGGTTGTTGATATTTAGTTAATAATTGTTCTGTAGACCTTACAGACAAACCATCTGCTACGACTTTATTGGCAATTTGTATTTGTAAATTATTCGGTGCTCCAAGTAAGACTTTAGCATGCCCTAAATCTAGTTGTTGTTTTTCTAACATGTTTTTAATTTCATTTGGTAACTGTAAGATCCTTAATAGATTAGTAATAGCTGTTCTTGATTTTCCGACAGCCATAGCTACTTCGTTATGAGTAAGAGAAAATTCTTTAGTTAACCTATCTAATGCTATAGCTTCATCTAAAGTATTTAAATTTTCTCGTTGAATATTTTCTATTAATGCAATTGTTAAAGCATCTTTATCATTAACATTTTTAATTATGACTGGAACTTCTTTTAATTCTGCAAGAGTTGCAGCTCTCCAACGTCTTTCTCCAGCTATTATTTCGTAACTTTGAGGTGTTAATTGTCTTACGATTAGCGGTTGTAAAACTCCCTGGGTTTTTATAGATTCAACCAATTCCGACAATTCTTGAGGAGGCATAGATTGTCTAGGTTGAAACTTACCTGGGACTAATTGATTAATTTTCAAACTGCTTAGCATGTTTTGAGAATTAACCGTATTATTAATCGGGGTTGGTTGTGGTTGATGTTCTGGCTTAGCGTCAGTTAAAAGATCAGTATCAACAATATTTTTATTATGCTTGTTTTGGATTAATCCAGTGCCTGCTAATAATGCATCCAAGCCTCTGCTCAGTCCTCGTCTTTTCTGACTCATGCTAGTTCCTTGTGTATTCTTGTTTGAGTGATACATTTTTGCCCAGTTTTATTTTTTAAAAATTCTTTAGCTAATTTTATATAGGATTTGGCACCTTTAGAGTTTTTATCATAAAATAATATTGGCATACCGTAACTAGGTGCTTCTGCTAATCTAATGTTTCTGGGGATCACTGTACCATATACTAATTTACCAAAATGCTCTGCTAATTGTTGCGATACATCGTTGCATAATTTATTACGGGAATCATACATAGTACGAATTATGCCTTCAATGTGTAATTTTTTATTTAAATGATTAATATCTTCAATGGTATTTATTAATGCAGACAACCCCTCTAATGCGTAATATTCACACTGCATAGGAATTAATACAGAATTTGCAGCTATTAAAGCATTAAGCGTTAAAATATTTAAAGATGGTGGGCAGTCAATAAAAATAAAATCATAATTAATTAATATTGGCTGCAATGCTAAAGCTAATTTATGTTGGCGATCAGAATGTTTTAGTAAATTAACTTCTGCTTCAGTAACATCTATATTACTTGGCAAAAGGTCAAACCCTGTGGCTGGCACAATAGCATTAGATATTAATACTTTTCCTTGTAATACATCTCCAGAAGTAAATTCTGCATCAAGTTTATTAAAACCACTACCCATGGTTGCATTACCTTGCGGATCTAAATCAACAAGCAAAACTTTTTTCTTGTTAGCTGTTAGTGCCGCTGCTAAATTAACACAACAAGTAGTTTTTCCAACGCCACCTTTTTGGTTAGCAAAGGCAATTATTTTAGCATGCATGTATTCCTCCTATTCCCACAGCGGTAGAAAATCTAATGTTATATTTGCAAAAAGCTGCTTTGCTGTTTTAAAAAAAAATTCGCTATTATCAGTGCAGTAAAAATTATTGGTAGCAGTGGGGTTAGTAGCATTTATTTGTTTAGTCTTAAGTAAAAAATCTTTTATTTGATTGGCAACTAGCAATGTGGAATCTATAACCACAACTTGTTTATTTAATTTAATATAATAATTGTCTATATGTTTTTTTATTAACGGGTAATGAGTACAACCTAAAATTAATATTGATTTGTCTTCTAAATCCAGTTGCGATAAATATTGGGTAATAATTAGATCAGTAGCTTGATTATCGATTAAGCCTTCTTCTATTAAAGGAACCAATAAAGGTGTTGCTAATGCTTTAATTTGCAATTTTTTTTCGGCAATTAGGTGGGGTTGCAACTCTTCTATCCTATTTTGATAGGCTTCACTATGGATCGTCCGTTTAGTTCCAATGATACCTATGCTATTAAAATTATTAAAGTCTATTTGTTGTAAAAATAAAATTATAGGATCAATTACATTAAATAATTTTATTTGAGTAAATTGTTCCGAAAGTTTTTCGAGTGTAACGCAACTTGCAGTATTACATGCAACTACAACAATATTGCAATTTTTTTCAATAAGAAAATTTGTTAGTTTGGTGGCATAGGATATGATTTGTGATTTAGACTTGTCTCCCCAAGGCATGTGGGCTGTGTCGCCAATATATAATAAATTTTCGTGGGGTAAAACATTATAAATAGCTCTAGCTACAGTTAATCCGCCAATACCACTATCGAAAATACCGATTTTATTTGTTTTACTGTAGTTATTTAGCATGACATCTTACAAAAATTAATAAATATTAAAGTTGAGTTTAATTAGCATTTTATATATTATCTTCGCATCAAGCTATTAATTTATAATTAATTTGTTATTTTGGAAGTAAAATATGAAACCTAATATCCATCCACCACAACACAAAGTATTAGCTAAGTGCATTTGTACTAATGAGTTTTATTTTAATTCCGCATTAGACGCAAAAGTAATGCACATAGAAGTATGCGATAAATGTCATCCGTTTTATACAGGCAAACAACAGATTATTTCAACAACTGGTAGGGTGGATAACTTTAATAGCAAATTTACTAAATTTCAGGATAATAAACGTAAGCTTTCATCGCAACCAGAAAAACTAGAAAAACCCAAAAAAGCCGCAACAACTAAAAAGGAATCAAGCAAAAAGGAATCAAGTAAAAAAGGGGAAGCGGGAGACAAGTAGGGAAAATTTCGTTCTAATAATTAATCCAATTTTTAAAATAAATGTTAAGAGGATATTTTTATGGGCGTTATAGATAATGTTGTTGATCTAAAAAAAGTAGTTGATTTAAATAAAGAAGCCCTTGATTATCATGCGGCTTATCCTGCAGGAAAGTTGGGAATTAGTATAACAAAGCCTACTAATTCTCAAAAAGATCTCTCGTTAGCATACACGCCTGGGGTTGCAGAACCTGTTAGAGCCATCGCTAAAGATCCAGAAAATGCCTATAAGTATACAAATAAAGGTAATTTAGTAGCAGTTATTAGCAATGGTACTGCAGTTTTAGGGTTAGGAAATGTTGGGGCGTTAGCTGGTAAACCAGTAATGGAAGGCAAAGCAATATTGTTTAAACGTTTTGCTAATGTTGATGGATTTGATGTTGGGGTTGATACTCTAGATCCAAAAGATCTTATTGATGTTATTAGCAAAATTGCATTCAATTTTGGTGGAATTAATTTAGAAGATATTCGTGCCCCAGAGTGTTTTGAAGTAGAAAAAACTTTAATCGAAAAATTAGATATCCCTGTATTTCATGACGATCAACACGGTACGGCAATTGTTGTAGCGGCTGGGTTATTAAATGCTTTGGAATTACAAAATAAAACTATAGATCAAATAAAATTAACTTGTGTTGGGGCTGGAGCTGCTGGCATTGCTACTATGAATTTATTAGTAGCTATGGGTTTAAATAAAGAAAATATTTGTTTGGTTGATACCGTTGGTGTTATCCATACAGAGAGACAAGATCTAAATCAATATAAAAAAGCTTTTGCTATTAAAACTAATAAACGTTCTTTAGCAGATGCTGTATCTGGATCTGATGTATTTATTGGAGTATCTCAGGCCAACTTGTTAACTCCTGATATGTTAAAAACTATGGCTAAAAATCCTATTGTGTTTGCTATGGCAAATCCTGATCCAGAAATAAATCCTAAGGTAGCGCTTGCTACTCGTTCGGATTTAATTCTTGCTACCGGTCGATCTGATCTACCAAATCAGGTTAATAATACATTATGTTTCCCATATATTTTTAGGGCTGCATTAGACGTAAGGGCTAGTAAAATTAATATAGAAATGAAGATTGCCGCAGTGCATGCTATAAAAAATTTAGCTAAAGAACCTGTCATTAAAGAAGTTTTAGAAGCATATAAGCTAGATCATTTAGAGTTTGGGCGTGAGTATTTAGTTCCTAAGCCTTTAGATCCTAGATTGTTAGAAAGAGTGCCAGCTGCGATTGCAAAGGCTGCTATTCTTACTAAAGTAGCAAAGCTTGATTATCCAGAGCATTATTCTAGTTAGCGCGTTCGTAGCTCAGTTGGATAGAGCGTTGGCCTCCGGAGCCAAAGGCCAGAGGTTCGAATCCTCTCGAGCGCAATTATGATTCATAATCAGATAACCACAGCGGTCAAGTTATTGCAGCAAGGCAAATTAATAGCATTCCCAACCGATACTGTATATGGAATAGGTGGTGATGCTAAGTGTAAACAAGCAATCGGATCAGTTTTTTCCTTAAAAAATCGACCAACAACCCAAGCACTGCCAGTATTATTACCAGATCTACAGCATATTTATCATTGGGTACATAAAGATAGTTTAATTCCGGAATTGTTTTTGTTAGCAGAAATTTTTTGGCCTGGACCGCTTACTATTGTGGTTAAAAAAGCATCAACGGTGCCAAATTTACTGACAGCAGATCAAGATACTATTGCTATCCGTGTTCCAAATCATCCAATTACTTTAGAATTATTAAAAAATTTTAATTCTGGAATAATTGGTTCTTCAGCAAATAAATTTGGGCAAACGAGTGCTAAAACTTGTGCTCAAGTAAAAAACACATTTGGGGATGAATTGTTTGTTTTAGATGGTGGGGTATGTAATATCGGCATAGAATCTACAATTATTTCATTAGTAGCAGATCCTGTTATTTTACGAGAAGGGGCTATCCAAGCGGTTCAATTAAAAAAATATTTAAAATTGTAATTGAATCGCTTGAATAGTGTTTATTGTTATTTAATTAGGTCTAGCATTAAGTCTTAGCGCTAGGTGCATGTTTTCTGCTACAGGTTGTTCTATAGGACGATCTACTGCTACCTCAGGCATTGCCTCCCCCATGAATCTTACCATTCTTGGTTGTGCATCTACTTGTTGTTGTGCTGCCAGTGCTTGTTCTTCTCTTAGCCTTACAATTAATTGTTGTATATTGTTTAAGCATTCTATAGCTTCTTCTTTTTTATTGTCGAAGCGAATTTTTGCGCTATTAAAAGTAGCATTACAGCTTTCAGCCATTGCTAATTGGTATTTACAATCAGCCTCTTCTTCTGGGTGATCAGATATGTATCCTCTTGCATCCCTAATCTTAGAATAATCTTCCTGCATTTTAGTGTAAGCTAGTTTCATGTTTTCTAAAATGCTTTTTGCACGTTCTATAAAAATTGGATTTAATCCTGAAATTGGTAATTGATTTTCTATAGTTGTAATTTCTACTTCTATTTCTGATATTGATCTAGCAGGATTAAGATCCTCAAAAATTGTAGTCGTAGTGTCTAAAATTTCCCTAGATTTATGTCTTTCTGAACTTGTATTGGATTTATCTACAGCATTATTTAATTGTTCTACAGCCTTGTCTGCTACTTTTCCTGCATCCTGAACTGCTTTATCAACTGTTTTTGCTATGTCATTGCCTGCTTTTTTTAAGATTTGCTTGAATTTCATATTTGATCTCCCCCAATGCTTTATTAATTGTTTTTTGATTTTGTTGTTGCTATTTTTAGTGGCTAGAATATTTATAACATGTCTAATAATTGTTGTCGATAGGTCTTATATTTTAGGGTGTGAATAAAAGTGTCACTTTCTTTCATTTTACCATCCACCCGGCAGCTAACAACGCTGCCGGGTGGATGGCTTATATTATAAGTTGGGCTTGAGTGACACTTTTATTCGTAACCTATATTTTATGCAAATATAGAAAAATTTGATCTTTGTTTAATTTATAAATTTTTATGAGTTGCATATTAGTATCAGAATCTTTGTTTTCTTGTATGATAAAATAAGAATTATTTTCTAATGGGTGTTCTTGTAGCGGTTCTTTAGGCCAATTAATCTTATTTATTGCCCCAGCAATTCTTAAACCTGTTGCAGAAAACGAATTTATATATAAAGCATGATTGTTGGTGTGAAGCAAAATATCTTGAGCAACATACTCTGCATTTCCGTATTTAACATTGTACTGATATGGGAACCAAAATATTGCAACAAAATATTTTATAACTATACCTATAAATAACAAAATAATTGCTTGTTTTATTAAATTTGATTGCCAAATCATATAAGCAATTATTATTGCAAATAACGGATAGATTGGCAGCAAATAACGAATGTTGGTTTGTGATGCAATCCAATAAGGAGCAAAATTAAGTATTGTAACCCATAATAAAATTTTTATGATTGGGTGAAAATCATGGTTAAATAATTTTTTTATGGCAAATAAGGCTAGCATACTGCTGGGCAAAAGAGCTAGCCAAGTTTGTAGTGGGAATGTAATAATGTTGAGCCATAAATGAGCTTCTTTGTTGTCGGTGACACCAATTAAGTTTTTTACGTGAGCAAAGGTTGTAGTAAAACAATTAGCATCTGCAACATATATATTCCATAATATTAATGGGACTATAAACAAAACATGTAAAATTATAATGTTTTTGTGTAATAAATTTTTTCTATATTTGGTAAATAATAACACTAAGAAAGATATTATATAAAAAATATAAGCAGTATGTACTTTACACAAAAACCCTAAAAACACGCAAACATTTGCTAAAGCAATTACAAAAATGTTGTTT
>Ga0302191_10000636_pt1 | contig 22596 bp, 19 predicted proteins | sample II_Bog_E3_1_FD_198775 | JGI IMG/M metagenome (GOLD analysis project Ga0302191, IMG submission 198775) | Peat permafrost microbial communities from Stordalen Mire near Abisko, Sweden - II_Bog_E3_1 | ecosystem: Environmental > Terrestrial > Soil > Wetlands > Peat | place: Sweden: Abisko...
AATTCGGCTATGGAAGGTCGATCTTCAGGATGAAGGACTTCGTAGCATTTGTAACTATATTGACAAAATGTAAACTGTCTAGTACCTTGACCTCATGGACAACAAAATCACTCCCTTAGGATGCTAGTTTTTAGGAAAATCATTAAAAAATTAGAAGAACAATATCAAAAAGCTGAAGATGGATAATAATGAGATAGGCAACTAGGGTCTGGCTAACTTGACAGTTGGATTGAGGCAGAACGATAAAATATAAAAACTGTCATTCAATTTTTGTGGTATCACCAAGGAGGGAGTAAAGTATATTCAATAAATTGTAGCTAATATCAACTGCAAATTGAGAACTCTCAAACTAATGGGAAATCCTCTTTAAAATGATGGAGCCTACTAAATATTGAGAGCAGTGAACAATTGTTGCGATAAGCTGTAAAAATTAAACATGGCAGATGTCCAGATGAATATTCTGAATTTCAAATAGGATATTGGAGATACCATTGAAGAAAAGATAGAGAAAGAGATGCTATCAATTGTCAAAAATAACTAATCTATCGCAAAGTACAATTTTAGAAATAATTGGATTCCTGACAGTGTGGCTAGGAACCTATTGAACGAAGTTAAATAAAATAAAGTGATCTTTCTTTTTGAGTTGCCTGAAACAATTTCGCATCCTCTTAAATAAATGCACGCCTAAATCATGAAAAAGCGCAAGCCTAAAAAGAAAAAAGTAAAAAAGGTAAAAAGGATGAAAGCCAGCCCCAAGAAATGATGGCCTACTTCATTTGATTAGCACAATAGTAGTAACATTTATAAATCACAAGGGTTAATTGCGCTTTTTGTATTATCATTAAAGTACAGCTTTTTTAATTTGTATACCTGCATTTGCAATATTAAATTTATAATATTTGCTGCATGGCTTTAAATTATAAACCCAGTGAATTGAAAAGTGAGGCGAGGCAGGGCAATATTGCTGAATTAAAGCGAAGCTTGCTGAATAACTATTTTATTGAGAGACAACCTTAGTTTAATGAGTCATTTGTGGATCATATTTTTTAACTAGCTGATCAGGATTCGCAAATTGATGGACTTATCACTTAAAATATGGTCAGATTTCTTAATTCTAAGCAACAGTCAGTTATCCCTTTTCTCAAGAAATTGCTAACTAACCCAAAATATCAAAGTAAAGCTCGATTTTTCCTCAGCCAATTGCTGGAATTAAAAGCCGCGAATGAGAATCAAAGTTTGCAGCTTTTCATTCTCTCGAACTTATCTTAAATCCTTCCATTGCTCAATAACAATAGTTCCAAATTTATTAGATCGATAATTGCTTATTTATCATTGAAAATGCGTTCTTTTAGTGTCAATATGAGAATTACGGCTCTTCAATCACTAAAATAAATGGGAGAAATAGCTGCAAAGGAAGGCGGTGAATGGTCAAAAACTCTCAATCAAGTGATTCCTCAAATGATTTAAAGGGAGAAGCTCGTCAAATAGGTCTCTTATATCAAAGGACTGTTTTTACAAGTCCTATAAGATTAGTTCCACGAGGTAAGAAAAATTTGTATTCAATGTTTAGGCTTATTCAAAAACTATTTTAAGGGAGAAGATCTGAAGCAAATTATTATATACATGCTTAATGATGAGCATGAACTTGTGAGAGAAGAAGCTTTACTCACAGCTAAAAATCTGCCAAAATTATCATTAGTTCGATAAGATTTGGAAACTGTTTTGATGTGCTTAAGATAAAAAAGAACTAATATGAGACGATTGGTCTATGAAAATCTTGCTGTTGCTCAATTTAGCGATTCCTCCCTTCTTATGATACTTGTTTAGAAGATATTGATTACTTTGCAAAACTACCGCTCCGATAAAAAGAAAATTTATAAAATGCTTCTTACAGTGGGACAAAGTTACTGGCAGTAAATTGGAAAGTTAATAATAAATTTAGGTTTGAGCGAAGTTGAATAACCCAACTGGAAAAGTATGGGATACAAAGCAAAAATGATTTTGTGCCATGAGTGGTGGAAAAGATAGGGAAGCAATACTGATTTAAACCTTCCTTCATACTTTATCAAGCACATGCTTTACATCTGTGATGTGGAGGCCTATCTTTTCTAATAAACTAGCAATATGGAGGAGGAAAACTCACAGTCTATTGATTTCAATTACCTCTACAGAAATCATCATCATTTAATTACTTTTATTTAGTGTGAGGAAGAGATCTCTCAGTAGTTTCATAAGACTATTCTCTTTATTGTTCGGGAACTCATAATTGGGCATACACCAAAGGATATTTTCATCGACAAATTGGACAATCTTTCAATCAAATTCAAGCTAGGACAAGACTAAAAATAACTCACAGATACTCTACTTACTTTGATAAACTCAACAAGCTAAAACTTAATTGAGTTAGCAATAGGACTAATCAAAAAATGTATATAAAATCGTTAAGGATATGAAATAAAAGATATCACTGTTCCCATCAATAAGTGTTCTATAAGCAGACTTGAATCAGGCCTAATAGTTTGCAGTAAAGCTGATTAGTTTGTGAAAAGAATCTATCTGCGTTGCTGGGTTCACTCTCTTCTGAGCAGATAAGCAAAAAGTGATTTTAAAAAAGTTTGCTAGCTATAGCTTCTTAGATAAGATAGCTAAAATTATTTCTGGGAAATAAGCCTGCTTCGATATAGTCGTGTTGAATGCGTGCTGGTAGTTAATAATTCCATCGATAAGGTTCTGGATAGCTACTAAGTTGAACAGAAATGATAGGCATCACATCTCATATTAACAAATTAGCAAATATTCTTTAAATTTGATTATTAATTCAGATTAGCTAGAATAATCTGAAAATGGCATGACCTTATCCATAATTGAGTTTAAGTAATAGGGATATTTATAGTAGCTAATATTTCAATAATCAGATAGGAATGACAAACAGTACTTTCCCTAAAATCAAATTCGACGGCACACATCCATGATGTCTCGAATCGTAAGATTTTTTTTTATTGTCTCCCTCCAGCCAATAGTGTTGATCAGGTACCTTGATTCCTTTTCCATAGGGGACAGTGCCTCCACCAACTTCAATTACACGTTTGCATATGCTTACTTCAGGGTTGACTGGCTGCACTGCGATAACAATATCATCTTTTTTGATGGAATTGAAGAGTTTATAAGATAATCTATCGACAATAACAATATCTCCTGATTGAATGGTGGGCTCCATGGACACTCCATCAGCATTGCTGATTGAAATTACTTTCTTTTCGATGACGTAAAAAGTTGTTATGATGGGAAGCACCTTCAGGTATGTAATAAGATTTTTGAACATAATTATAATAATGCGATTAGACCTGTATTTAATGTTATAATAACAGGTAATTCATCATCCTCTCGTTCTTATATATTCCTGGGACTACAATTAATTTGAGATAATGTCTGTCATGACTTCAATAAACAGTAGTTTCTAAAATTAATTGCTAAATTATTTATTTATCCATATTTATAGATTTGTTTGATACTTCAAATTTAGTTTTGCCAATGTTCATTTGATATTTTTAATTTGAGTGTATCGAATCTAAAATAATGGAGTTCAAATAAAAGGTAGAGTCAATGTACCGATCAGGACGGTACGAGTGCGACTATGATTTTTATATTCGCCTTAGCAACATTCTGCACAACCTCAACATCTATGAATGGAACGACACTCTGTAACAACAAATCAAACTGGTAAAGGATATTACAGATCTTGCAGAAACTAACTCCAAAAGTTTATAAGAAGACTACAATGAAGAGGAGGCTGTAAGTCAAACTCATATACTTAAAAATATGATCGGAAACCTCAACACAAAAGACATTCCTAAAATGATTCAAGATTGCGAATCACAGGGTTGGTAATCATTGTAAACTAAACTGCATCGATAGCTTGGTGGAGATGAGGAGTATGAATCTATTATAGAAAGAATTAAAACTACAATTCACAGCGAACAGCTTCGCATTGACAGCATGATTTTCGTGGGTTGCTTCCACTCAGTTCATGGAAACCGCGTCACTCAAATTTGTCAAATCTACTGCTCCATCATAGACTACTACCTCAATTTTTTATCTTAAAATAGGAATACTATTCAAATACTTGGAGAGTCATCTGATTACAGCAATATCTGTTCCTTACCGAAAATTAAATCCTTTATAACAACTTTGTCTCTCATATTGAAAGCTATTTTGAGATTTTGTGAAATTGTGAAGGTACTTACTGGCAAAAACAATCTTTCTCTAAAATTCACAGGCTTTAAAAAAGAGTTGGAGAAAGTAGTTCATTAGCATCCTTAATGGAAATTGGAGTCATCAAAATAAGAATTATTCGCCATTTTACCTATGTATAAGGAATATATCAAGAATCCGAATCGTCCCTTTTGTAAGTAGGCTCTCTGTCGATGGTGCTTTAAGCCTCTCCTCAAAATTACTCATCAGCACTTCTTTTGTCACGAGATCATAGCAAAAAAGTCGCAGTTCACCGTTCCCAATTGATAAAATCCATTAATTATTTTAAAATAGCATAGCTCGAATCTAAAAACAGATTCTTAGGCTTTAAAAAAACTTGTTTTTAATACATTTAAATTAACAAAAACATAAATAATTTTAAACACATAAAATAACAATTTTGAGAAAGAGTTTATGTCATGTTCGAAGGAAACAAACTGAGAGAGTCTTATATATAAAAATGAATTATTTCCAAATGGTAGCCTAATTTATCTCAATAACTTTTAGTCTATAATTTATAAAAATATCAATGATTTAATAGGTTGACCTGTGGTCAAGTTATTAATCTTGATATAATCATCAAATAGTTTTTGCTTTTAATCATATAGGAACGCGTATTATATCATGACTAGTTATAATCAAACCCTCAGTAAATAGCATATAATTGATTTTGCAAACCCAAATAGGAATTCATTTCAATGGAAACAAGTAGAGTCCAACAACAGATTTACCTTAAACTTGATGATGCTAAGCCACGCTCATGCAACCTAAATAGAAATGAACGACGATGGCGCTGCCGCGTGTGTCATAACAGCTACAACAGAAACGAGGCCTTTTGCCTAAGCTGCTTCCAAGATCTATACTACTACTGCTACGTCAACAATAATATTTTTGTTACTAAGGACAACTCTTATCTAGAAATATACTTCTAAAAACAGCCAATAGCCATGAGTAGTGGGGAGGAGGATGATAACTTCTCAATAAGTGAGGACCTCACAAATAGTTCAGAACTCAATTTAGACTGGATTGAAGAGCTGCTGGAGGATAATGCTTGCTAGTGATCATTATACTAATTCTGAAAAAAATATATTTTTGTCCATGCTATACTAATATTCATCCATTTTTATCTATTACTCCCAGTCTAAAATAATTGAACATCTATTTAAATTTTGCAATGGCAACCAAAACTAATGAGATTTTGTCTGGAGAATAATTTATATTTTCACAACAATATTTGGAAAATAAAGCTTTATAAGTTAATAATTCAATATTCATCATGATTTTAAAATTAATTTATATGTATTGATAATGAAGGATAATTATTTATTTATTGATCATATAATTATAATCAAATGAATTACTGGTCCGTTAAATTCAATATAGGAAAGCAATTTTCAGTAGGAAAGTTTTTTTACAGAGATAGAATTAGCTGCTCATTTGACTGTTATCGCTGTGCTTGCAGACTACTCTCATTATTTAATTCATTTGTTGAGGGGTTTATCTTTGATGAACAGATACATTATTTTATGAAGAGATAGAAATCGTAAATAGCCACAACCAAACTCATTACAACGCATATTATAACCAGAGCAAGCTACAGCTTAGCTGGACTGAAAATGTAAGCCACCTGTTTAATCGGGGTACTGGATGTCATACTACGGTAGAACATACTGACAAATAATAGCACAAATTGACTGCAGTGGCACATACAAGCGCGGTAATTGTGATAAGCCTTGGTGAAAGGAAGATTCACTAGGTTGTACATGACAAAAAGTAAAGATATACCAACTGCCCACAAGGTAGATAAGTCATCTTCATTTGAGTAGCCCAGTAAAAATCCAATGCTCATTCTGTAAATAATCGTAAATGTAAGATAATTGGATTGAACTGGATCTTTTCCGAATTTTTCTTTGAATTAGCCAAATCCTTCTTATTTTACAAAGATAATGGCTATTGCCATTAAGAATACAGCAATATTTGTGATGATTGAGGATGCAGAGGCTAATGCATACTTGGAGTCAGAATCATATTTAAAATGAACGGCAGTTGAGTAGGAAATATTGAACGCATTGAATAGAATTAAAGTTAGAAAAAACTCCTTAATCATGTGATCAGCTATTTTTCTAAGAGAATCACAGATCCTTTTCAGAATTTTTGTGATGAGATAGAAAACAATAGCCAGAAATAGCTCGCCAATCATAAGAAGCAACATTATGTTAAAGTTATCTAAGAAATTAGAAGAATAGCTTATACCTTTAATTCGACTTGGCAATTAACATTATGATTTCACGAAGGGCATCGATAATCCATTGGTACCTTTCAGCGACAGAAGGGGTGCAAGCATCACGTTAATCTTATCAATACTACCCAGCGATATATAGGCAAGCTGTAATACTCCAAATAATTATAATCCTATTATTTTGGCTGGAAGGGCTGACAAAATGAGAATACCATAGCTCATATACATTACTGCTGGATAGGCTGACTCTATAGTACTCAGTGTCTTGCATTGATCAGGATCGAGGAATGCTGCATCAATATTATTGGCAGGAATGATAACAATATGCTGACATGATTCATCAGTGGAAATATCCAATGAATTTAGGAAATAGCTGGAATTGAGCACAACTTTGACAACCTGTCCTTACATATCGGCATCGTAGTTCCAGGTCACCCTCAACGCTGTAGAATAATGTTCGTAAATTGGATTAATTAGGTTCGTATTGTAGAATAGAACAAACTTGCTATAGTCAATTGATTCCATACCAGTTTAATAAGCACTAAATTTCAGATTGAATGTTAAACTATTGCAAGAGCTAGTATTTTTGATGACTGACACATATGACAAAACTATTACAATTTGACAATATTAGTTACATCCACTACCATCCACGTAATTGAGACTGCCAGCATCGCAGGCTTCCCCTCCATCCAGGATGCCATTCCCACACAGCGAGGTGCAAATACTTGGTTGTCCAGTACAAATGAAATCGAGTTCTACTGTACAAAGGGAACTACATCCATCACCAGGATATATATTGCCATCATCACATTGTTCGGGGCTTAGGATAAATCCGTCTCCGCAAATGGGGCTACACATACTTGGTGATGAATGGCAAGTATAATGAGGTAGTATTGAACAGTTGAGAGAGCAGCCTATGCCACCTAGTCCATTTAAAGGACCGTCATCACATTGTTCTGTTGGTGTAACAATGCCATCTCCGCAAATTGGATTGCAAGAAGTATTAGTACCGTTTAGATAATAACCTAAGTAGCAAGTGTAGCAAGTATTGGGGTCATTGAGTTGGCAAATATCGCATTCAGCAACAAAACAGGGTCCACAAGTTTGAATTGGGGTGAAAAATTGACCAACAGAACAGTTTTAGCAAGCGGTCAAATTAATGCAGACGTCACAGCCTCCAATTGTACAGGGCTGGCATAACGTATCATTCATAAAGTAACCAAGTGTTTAGTTACATTAATAGCATATAAATTCAGTCTGATTAAAAGGTAAGAAGCCGTTTGTTTAGTTGTAAGTGCAATTGAGGCATCCTGGGTCAGTTTGCCAGCAGCTGCTGCACGTACTATTAAATTATATGTAATCTACCAAGCAAACACAACTCCCATTCACCAACTAATAGTTTTTCCATTCGGGACAGGAAGTGCAAATAGATGAATTGCCAGGCTGATCGCAAGTGTAGCACAGAGGATTGCTACAGGGATCACAGAGGTCAGTCTGATTATTTGCTGTGTAGAATCCACCGCAATCCGTCTGGCACATACCAGTGGATATGTTATAATAATTGTAAGGGGAATTACATTGCCAAGTTTCAATATAAACTATTGATGATTGGCTCCAAGAAAAACCGCAAGTATTGGGTATATTGATGGAATAGAGCATTTCAACTCCAAATGTAGAACCGCTTGTTAAAAAATTCCATTGATATTCGAAACCGCATTCTGCTCCAATAGTTTCAAAGGCAGTGAGGCCCATAATAAAATTGTCGACAAATGCTTGCGGTATAGGAATAAATCCACCATTCACATCATTGTACCATAGCTCATATAGAACATAATATTTTTGAGAATTTAGTATGTCAATTGAGTTAAAGATAATTTAACTGAAATGGACATTTGTTATTAATGTATTAGTTTACAAGGTGGCATTGAGCAAGTAGAATGATGAGTTTAAGATTTATGAGGAAATGTGAAATTTAATAGGCCATGCTTGGCTGGTCTTAAAAGTGCCTCTGATCCATAGACTGGTCATGAATAATACTATTACGTTGGAGGAAAGGGGCTGTAAGAAAGTGTTATGAACGAGTCCTGTCGCTTGCTGTGTGTAGTTTATGTATTAAACAAAATATTGCGGAGCTACTGATTTTGTAGATATGTTCACCTAAGTTATTTAAGGGTTACTATGTTTCCAGATGAATAGTTCAAAGGCACATTATCGAAGGTGTTGAAATAATGTGGAAAGGTGGGATCTACTGCCAGGTAAGCTACATTCAGCAACCATAAATTTGTAACTCCATAAATCTGGATGGATACCTTAAAAGTGGCAGCAGTCAGCCCGATTCTTTTGATTTCATAATATTATTGCCCCAAGAAGTCATTCCCTAACTATCCAATAAATTACCTCGATAATTTTTAATACCATATGCGAGAAGAGGTGGCCCTGGGAGAGAAGATGAAAACGTAAACGTATAAGTGGGTGTAGTGTTGTTACCTGTCAAAGTATGAATGACAGCATTATTTCCAGCTCGAAAGAAGGGACTGGTAAGCCATACAGGAGGATTATTGTCGTAAGATTTAATTGGATTAACTGCATAAAATGGAATGTACCGATGGTAAGATTTGAAGTATATACTGCCTGTAAAAAGACCAATGCGATGAATAATAGAAGTTGGTCAATTCTCATGGATGATCTCAACAAATATAAAAATTGAATATTCATCCAAGTAGTTATATAATCGCTTAGTATGACATATGATTACAAATAATATTTTTCACATAAAACCAAATATTTTTCACTTAGTCACGATTAAAAAACTTATTAAAAAGTATTCTAAATTATGGTATTTGAATAATCTTTAAATTTATTTATACAAATTATCCTTAGAAGAAACGCATATTCGCATTGTTAATTTAATTTTATCACTTTAGTATGCCTTTAATTTATTGCTTCATAATATACATTATATCACGCACTCATTTATGTATTTGTTATTTACATCTATCTGTTCAATTAAAGTTGATCAAGTTCATTATCAATTCCATCAATATTTCAAAAATATAATTAATCATCTCTTTAATTGTTGCAATCAAATATGAACATATAACTGTACTAAAATCAATAAGATTTTAACTTGCTCTTTCCACGAGTATTATTCGCAATGCAATCTTTATTTAATGCACATTTTGATGTTGTCGGCTTTGGCTGGATGCATTGCAGTAGAAAAGGATTCATACTGGTGTTGCTCGGCTCAGAGACTTACTCTATAGTGGAACAACGTTTACTAAAACTGCTAGATATCATTTGTGGATAACAGTTTCTAGTGCAGCATTGACACCCCTATAGGCAACAAAAGCATTCTCCCTCCTTCTGTGCCCCCTCTTCTTCCTGTCCATAGTAATTAATATTTTCTTTGTCATCCTCATTAGCTATAAGTGGGGAATTGATCATCATATTGGGAGGATAATATTAAAATTATAATGGCTCTTGTTCATTGTTGATATTTTCAATCCACTCCCTCTCTGACCACCATTTATATTCACGATATATGACAATTCGCCGATTTAATGTGACTTCATTTTACTTACAAAACTAATTTATCAGCAGCGGTGAGTCTTAGCTACTGCCTGATTAATTACTATTCTTTTAGCATCTAGCTCTAAAATTAATCCAATGTTAGTCCAATTTAGCTTGATTAAAGGGGGCATATGAGATAGGATTACTATGGAGTTTGAAGCAAGGACGGGGAGATGAAAATTGATGAATAGAGGTAAACAGAGATTCCTTTCTTGCTGAAGGCTGTTGATGAAGATGGCTAATTTGTTGAAACTACTGAGCCGTACGTCTGTGTGAGCGCATTTGGCAAATTAAAGAATGGCAATATTAACTGTCTAATGGCCAAATGAATGACAATGGATATCTTACATTGCTATTATACAAAAATTATATTGATCAAATACGATCATCATTGAAATTGTATTCCTTACCATTCATTATCTACAAATAGCTACTTTTCAGCCTCATCACAATATGGATATAATAAAATTTTGTTAGATATGTCTGACAACTACACCAGAAGAATGCAATAGATACAATAGAAACAACTCATGATGCAACAGGAAATCATCCGAAAGCAAAGGGAGATGGAAGCTCAACATTTGCAGAAGCAAATTTCTATCCAAGACGAAATTGTCCGCAAACAAAAAGAGATGGAAGCACAACATATGCAGAAGATGCTGGAAGTGCAGCAAAGGCAGATAGAACAGCAGAACAAAATTAATAACCAAATACAGGGAAATCATGGGTTCAACCAGCAGCCCAATATTTAAGTTCAACCAAATACTTGGTCAAACAACAATAATCAGACTAACACCTGGACAAACAACGGCAATCGGGATAACACTTAGGGAAACAATGGCAATCAGGGTAATACTTGGGGAGCAGGAAATCAGGCAAATCAAGGAAACACTTGGGGAACAGGAAATCAAGCAAATCAAGGGAATACTTGGGGAACAGGAAATCAAGCAAACCAAGGGAATACTTGGGGAACAGGAAATCAAGCAAATCAAGGAAACACTTAGGCAAATCAAGGAAACACTTGGGGAACAGGAAATCAAGCAAATCAAGGAAATACTTGGGGAACAGGAAATCAAGCAAATCAAGGAAACACTTGGGGAACAGGAAATCAAGCAAATCAAGGGAATACTTGGGGAACAGGGAATCAGGCAAATCAAGGAAACACTTGGGGAACAGGAAACCAAGGGAATACTTGGGGAACAAATAATCAAGGAAATACTTGGGAAGTAAATAATCAAGGAGGTCAAGGTAGTTTTGGTGTTCAACCAACTACTTGGGGAACAGGCAATCAAGGTCAGCAAGGAGGATGGAAGCCTACAAATGTGAACAATAAAAATCAGGGATGGTGATAGTGTAGTTAAGTTTATTATTCATATATAATCATAAAGCAATGAGGAGCATTCATATATTTTTAAATGTTGGAGAGAGGGTGGAGTTATTTGTATTCTCAGGTTAATGAGTTGGAAAAAGTGTTCTAAAGGCACTGTTCTATTGCTCGACTATATCTATTTCATTATCTTCCTCGTTTTATTCTTCTTAAAGAGGGTTCATAATTGAGGAAGCACGTATCTTTTTGGAATTATTGGTGATTGGCTGCTCGAAGCTAAATCTTAAGGCGTTGCTCTGATTTTATATATCTTTCTCTTATTTCTTTTCTTTATTGTAAAAGACAATCCTGGGTTTTAAATACTCCTAAAAATATCTGCTAAAATTAGATACAAGTTCTGAATTTTAAATTGATGTTAAAGTAATTTCCTTGATGAAATTTTAATTTTTATGCAAAAGTGTTTCGATTTGACTGGATTGAATTTTTCTTTGAGGATTGCTTAAACAGTTTTCCAAGATTTATAAATGGGAGGATATTTATTGGATAATTTTGTTGTAACTTTCCTTACTCTGCATAAATGATTTCTTACTTCACTATAATACTCTTAGATCTAGCGAATATCTAATTATCTTTGAGATTGAAGATAGACCATTATCTTTTCATAATAATGTTGGATACTTTTAATTGCTTCTGTTTATCTGCTGCTAATTTCAGCCTGTGAATCTTCAATAAAGCTTTTCTTCTCTCTCAATTTTATCTTATATTCACTAATTCTTTTGATTTAATCATGAATACGAGTATCTGATCCTAATGTGGTTAATTTTAATTCTTCAACAATAAATCCCTGCTGAACTAAGGGAATAGTGCATTTTGAGCAATAATAGAGAAGCTCATCTCCCTCCTATTCTTTATTAACAACACGATACTTTGCCTACATTAAAGCTAATTATACGTTGTTTCCATCGTTATTAAAACAAGGAATTGGTTTATCCTGACCTGGGCTTTACAGTTTTGGAAGAGGAAGTGGATTTGAATTAAAGGATTGCTGAACATAGTCGCTGTAGATTCGATTTTTTCTTTATATATATGTACTAGTATTTTGATGAAATCTATTAGGACTTCTACATTGATTTTGTATTAAATCCTTGAAGCTGCTTGAGCCTTGAAGATGTGTAACGGTGCCTGTACCGACAAAGCTTTGCATATTTTTGCTGCTGTTTAGGATTCCATATATCTTAGTTATTCCTTCATTCCTTGCTTACTTATCTTGCTCCTCTCGAGACTTATGTCCAGGAGTTAATGACTTCTTATATTATCGATATTGAATCAATCTTGGCATTGGACTCAGTGCACCCCTTCGTGAAGCTTACATCTTAGCGTAATCCTTAAAAGTCGATCTTCATCAAATAAGTGTTACCCTTATATTTTTATGTAATTTGATTGCTGATTTTCCTTATTATTGGCCTCAGCCAGGCTGTGCTCATCTTGTTTATTTGCACTTAAGGGAGTAGAATTAATTTGATAACTCTTCACTGTGGCTTGAGATCGATTAGAATTGAGAACCTTCGAGTTTTCAACACAAGGAGACTGCTGTCCTACCTGCTTGGAGCTAGCCGCGAAGCTAAGGTGGCAAATTTGCTGTCTTGGTACCAACATTTTAACGTCTATTATATTTCTAAACAATTTTAATCAATTAATAAGTGATAATAAAATTAAGATGAAGGGTTCAGCCACTGTGTACAGACCGATTAAATTTCGTTCCAAATCGGCCATAACAAGCAACATGTTCTAAAATTTGTAAAAAATTTAGGAAGTACCCATCCATCTCAGAGAAAATAGTGAGTCCTACGATTTTGTTGGACCTTTTAACTTACGAAAAAAGCTTATGTTCAAGCCGCTGCATGAATAAAAAATAGAATAAAAAGTAGACCAGAATCAAAAAGTATAGAAAGTCGCACCATTTAACGAAACAACAACTTCCAAAAACATGTTTAACACTACAATAAACCGCAATACAATACTCTCAAGTTTGCTCAACGATCAGCAGATCGAGTTGACAAAACAAAAGCGCAATCTATAAAGATATCGGGAATACCAGTCCATGTGGGAAAGAAAAAAGGATAATATTAGATTGTAAATCAAGAAGAAAAAGCCTCTTCTGATGGAAGACAATATTAAAACACTATATGCTCAACAAAACACTGATAAAAATGACGTCATCAATAACTATATCGTTCATTACTGGGAAATGAGTCTACGAAATAACAATCCCATTCTTGAAAGACATATCAAGGGTCATCATTTTGACAGAGTTGAGAAGGAAAAGTTGCTACAGTTACGAGATGGAATTAAAAAAATTGAAGACTCCATACCAATTTTGCCTTTAGAGAGACTGAGTAGTCTCAACAAAAAGGATTTAAGTTTGAGTGGCAGGAACAAGTATCGAAAATAAGCCTAAAGCTCAGCGTAAAAGACTTCATCAATAAGATACTCTATGCCGAACAGTTCGCGACATGCTCAGTAGTAGGTGTTTCTGATCAATTACTAGGGAGGCAAAAAATGGATGGGTACGGAAAACCTATGATTATTAATAATATCTAATCCTAATACGATTGATAATCTTATACGAGATCATTCGGTAAACTTCTCTTCATCAACTGAATATTTGCGGACATTAATCTTGCAATCATATAGATTTTGCAGGTCTTGGTTGGAAGCCGTTTCAATGTTGCTTAATAGAGACAGTTTTTGGGTCAATTCACTTTCGCTTAGTGCAAGTCTTCCCAATAGATTATTTTTAAAGGTAAGGATATCCTTTAGGTTAGCAGAAGTGTTTCTGGAGTGACCTGAGGGGAACATCACGAAACCTGACTCATATTTTTTGCCACCCTTAAGGGTTATGCTGATTGAGGTAGGAATGCCCTCTGGGTATTTCTCATCGTAAGATTTACCACCGTGAGAGAATGTACATTTAGTCATCAGCTCTCGAGTATTTGCATTGAGTAGGGCTGAATGACCGTAGTCCTTTGGTTATAGCATTAATGTTTTCCATACTTAATCGAGGTTAGTAATTGTTCCGATTCTACTATTAAAGTCTTTATTTTCAAAAGCTTTTCTGAGAAGAGTACTGATAATGTATACCATTGAGTGATCCGCAGATTGACGAGTACTAGGAGTTCTTTTAGCGGGGTCACCAATAATTCCAAAAGCAGGCTCATAAGCAACGATGTTAATGTTCTCAATATCGTGGATACTGTGGTTAGTGGTGAATTTGGAGTCGAAAATCATCTTCTGGAGACCTTCCAAGGCTCCAGCGGACTGGTGCTCATAGAGACCAAGCTTGAAATGCATACCCATAACAGCAAAATCCTTTCCTGAGTTGGAAACTGTAATATCAAAAGGACAATCGCCTTTGGTGGGTTAGAAGAATCTGAAGATTGCCTCAGGATTTCTGAAGATATCCTTAGGGCCAACAAAGCCTCTCATCGCCCTCTTAATGCACATAATAGCTGCCTCAGTTGTAATAGCAGCCGAAGCTCCCTTTGAATCACTGAGTTGTTTCCCAGCTCTAATTGCTCTCCAAGGAATATAGTGTGCAACTAGCATTCCAATTGCATGTTCGATATCAAGAGGAGATGCACCAACCAAACCACCATACACACAAATAGAAGCAATTGCTCCATGAACAACATGGTCGATTTTATAGGTTTTTAGTGAAAAGACTTAGCAGAGTCGACCTCTGATTTCATCTTGAAGAGTCATTGCTTTGAGGGCTAAGGCTCCATTGATTTTAGGGTTTACATGGGAGGCAGCAATGACTACAGGATAAAAGTCGTTGTGGCCAAACTCACCTGCTCTTCTGTGGAGGTCGTGGGCATATCCAAAGACAGTTCCATTGGAGTCCCATTCCCTAACTGCAGAGCAGTTAGCAACAATAGCTTTTTCTATAGGCACAATTTCATTGCTTCCGAACACTTTCGCATGTTCGAGTTTAGTGTTCTTTGCCAGGCTTGATTCCAAAGCCTAATTTCTGAGAACATGAGGAGCATTAGTTTTGAGAGCAAGAGCAGAGAGCCCACAGATTACAGAATCAGTATGGAACATTTTCGTTCTTTCCAATACTTCGGGAGCCGGGCTTCCACTTCCTAGGAACTTGATGGCATAGTTGGCAAGTTCATGAGCCTGGTTGGTATTTTTTTTTAAGACAACAGTGGAAAAATATTTTCTGAGAATCTGGTTCATATCTTCCAATAATTTGTTGAAAATAATGAATAAATTTTATCACTAATAAATAAGTAGCATTATAATGATGGTAAAGATATGTATGAAAATGCAAATATGGAGATTTTATTTCCTGCCTTGATCAAAATATTGTCTCCTAAGAATTGCAAAAATATTTGCTATTAGTGCTACAAATGATTTTAAAAAGAAAAATGCAAAAATGATCTATTTTTATATCATAATGATTGTTCAATCACCTGACCACTCTGGAGAATAGATTTAAATCTTTTTATCTTTTGTTTTTGCTCTTCAATTATTTTACTCATTTCTTAGTTAAATGCCTTTTAAGATTCTTTAGTCTACATCACCATCAGTCTTGAAATCATCTCCAGTTACTTTAAAGATTTTAGTCTTTTACTTTGGTTCACTTCCATATGGGCCTTGAGGATAATTGTCTCCAAGATAATATCATCTCCTAGTAACCCTAACTATTTCCATTATCTCTCTAATTAGCAACAAACTTTCGCATTGGTATTTGTTCTTCCTGGACTGGAGGTCATTATTGATATTATTATGGTTCTTGACTTGATTGGACTAAGATGAGTTAATATTTAATACTGTAATCAGTCTAATTTACATATAGATCGGCATTTTTAATCATAATTTTGATTTTACGAGGATAGCATTAAGACTGTCGCCCCTAAACATGAGCACTCTCCTCAAAGCTGAGGCTGAACCCACTGCAAATCGTATTTTGTAAGTCTTTTCTTCCTATGCAGAGCATATTTTTGCAACATCAGCTTTGCTAATATCTAGCGCCAAAGTATCGTTAAGTTCTCTTTCGGGAAGTTTGTATTCGCTATCAATTCCAACAAAGTAAAATCTATTTTTTTAAGTAGACGTGATTCTTTCTCTAACATTTTTCACATCAAGTTCAATGAATTCTCCTTTATCGTGATTATATCCTTAAATACTAAGTATACTAAGAGTTACTTAACCAATTTCAAAGCTGTTTGCTTGAGACAATAAAGTGTTGCTGAAGATTAATCACTGGTATCATTAGCAAATATCTCTTCGATATCCTCAATGTTTCCGCCAACAAAATCAACTAGATCATAAACAAAACTTAGAGGAAAATTCTATGGAAGATAGTCGAGTTTAATCTCAATTGATTGACTTTATGTCATACCACTAACTTTTTCTCTTAGCTGATTAATAGTCTTCTTGATTTTTTATTAGCTTTTCTTCAGGTAAAATTTTGACTTTAAAGCGTAAAATGTTTTGATTTAAAGCAAAGTAAATTCTTAACTTTTTTTAATCTGTTCAATGAGACCTAAAAACTCGTTGGCTGTAGTTTTGATGTGACCATACCAATATCTATCGTATAAGGATGTCTCTTCTGAAGATCCAGAGATATCTAGGAATACACCTTTTGCTTCCAGCCATTTGTTATTCTCAATAATCTTGATCCTTTTGACTTAAATTTTTTGTTTTATTGTTTTAATGGTCTCATTTTTGTCGTCAACACTTTGTCTCTTTTCAACTTATGGCACTATTGCTTCAAAATATTTTGCTTTCTGCTTGAAGTAAATAAATAGATCCTCCGAAAGATCTTCTTTGAGATGTTCTTTTTTGATAAATTTTTAAATTTGACCCTTAAAATCAAACTCCCCTTTTTCCTTAATCACCTCTTTCTTGGTCTCTTCAACAGCCACTTCAACCACTGCCACTTTAGTCTACACTTATTTCTTTTGATTTTTTCTAGAAATTCCCATCTCTTCCTCTTTCAGCAATTCTTAAAATTAATCAACCAGTTAATCATCACGATAAGACTCATCATCCTAGTCATCCTCAACCGAATCTTCTTCCTGCGAGATACCTTCAGCATTATAGTAATGACCACGTTAATCGTGCCACCCACCATCTGCATTGTACTTGAATAGGTGATCGTTGTCAGGCAGAGTAAATCCGACGACCTTATTGTCTGAGTCAAGATACTCAATAAAAGACGCCCATCTGGGGTCTGGTTCTCGCTTTGACTCCATATCTAATATCTAATATCTAAATAATAAATTAGGTGATTAAGTGTTATTTCATTCATTCTTGTTTATCAATCGTAGTGAATGGTTTTGGCTCTTTCGTCACTTACCGTCTTCCACGTGACAAAAGCCGTAAGTGTCACCATTGATAAAACAATTATGGCGTTATACTTGACAAGAGGACGGGTGTACTCGGGCTCAAAGGCGTTGTTGTAAGCGAGTTTGGGGAAGTGCGTTCGGGTAACGTTAAAAAGGTAAGTCTGATAAGGTGAGCGATAGCAGTTGGTGAAGAATTTTCGGTAGAAGCAGTAGAAGCCACTTGCTAGCTTGTCATATCTTGCTACTATTCCCTGCATTAAATTACGATATGTTTATAGTCAATTAATTTAAATAAAGCTACCAATCGTATGAACCATTCATTATTGAAGGCAATAATGTCAAATAATATAAAGTTTATGCCATTATTTTGTAGAATATAGTAATCATAGTTTGCTCTTGTAAATAGAGAAGTCTGTATTTTGAACCAAAGTTTTGTAGAGCTAAAATTATTTATTATAAAGCTATTGCAGGTGCATAGATCTTCTCCTTACTAAATCTTATTGATTGAATATCCCTTATGTTTAAACTTTTCTCCTTTCTTTAAATGAACTCTTGATCATTTACTAACTTATTTTTATGTCTACTTTCGATTTAAATGGATATTATTGCTTTAAACTTTCTTAAATTGGTCTCTTAATTCGGCTCATGGATTAATGCAGTTATATCTAAAATTTAAATGATTGATAATTAAGGAGCATAAGTGAAGCATAAATTAATTCCAATATATTTTATATTTAATTATTAACTGGTCAGCTCAAGTTCTCCTGATAAAATAACGAAATAAATAATATAAAAACAAGAATGATCTCAACCGAATATTTTGATAATTCCATCTGCGCCACTCGTAAAAAGGTAGTTGCTATGCAGAGCACAGGTTAGTCCAGTTTAGTATTTACTTAAATGAACATTTTATTTGCTTTAAATTAGCTTAAAAGTTCGGGCATCCCAAAAATAAAGTGAACCCTTATGGTCCCCAGCTACAATTTGCCAATTCCAACTTAAAACTGAGCTTATTGCCGCATGGCATTGTAGTTTTTTGGTCATTTTGGAACTGTTGTAATCAAACAACCTCACCAGTCCATCTTCACAGCCCCCTATCACCAACTTTAAATCTTTTCCCATTGATAGCTTATTGACTTGCATCGAAAGTGAGTCTTTTCCCTTTTCACCCTCATACAAATATTTTTGTGCTAGCCTTCCCTCCACACTCCAAAGATGGATTCTTGGGGCTGAGGAACAGCCAGCCAAAAACATGTCTTCTGTTATCCATTCGACAGCTGTCTGATTGACTATATTCTATGATATATACACTGTTTTTCTTTAAATTGCTGAAGAGGAGTCAGTTAAATTTTATTGGAGCTTCCCTCTATTTTAAACATCCTGATGACTCCATCTGAGCTTGAACTCAATAATTTCTAAATGTGTAATTCTTTACATTGTTCATCATTTACAATTGCCAAATAGTTTGCTCTTATTATGTACCATTAAGCCAACTACCAGTCCATTCGACCGCACTTCGATCCACTCTCCATGATTTTATATCCCCCTATATTCCTCCACTGAACAATAAACTTTCAGTATTATTCAAAGGATTTGGGCCTGCTGTGAGTGAAAATAAAGGTCCTGTATGTTTTCTAAGCGTATGCTTTGGTTAAGGGTTGTCGTCCTTAAGAAGTGAAGGTACGTTCCATATTTTTATGAGACAATCCTCGGAGCAAGAGGCGATTAATTGTTCATGATTAACCTCGAGAGAAACAAGATTAGTAACAACGTCTAAGTGGGCTCCAATCTTCTTTTTTTATGATAGTTTCTTGATACGATGAAGATCAATTACTTCTTCCTCATCCCCCTTTTCAACAATGCGTTTTGACTAATCCGCAAATATTTTAAAATCTTTTAAAACGCTAAATGATTCAATTTGTACTCACTCAAAAATTATTCATGACTGCTTTTCTCCATCTTTTTATTCAAATTGAATTTTTAAAGGAGAGTTGCGATTTGTGAGGGATCAGCCACAGCTTTTGACTCCCCTTTTTTAATTCTATCTTACAGCAATTTTACTTTTCTTCCTTCAAAGCTAATTCGAGTATTCTGATGCGGTTAACCAAATTTTAGCAAACAATAACGCTGGACCTCAGCTCTGCTTAAAGTCCGCTGATGCGTTGGGTCAACATTTATTTTTAGTATTTCCACTCTTTCTCGCGTATGCTGATTTGATTGTACTCCTTCTTGATTATTATGTTTGTTACTTCCAGAAAATTGATGACAGTAACCCAATTCACTTTGTCGTCCTCGTTGTTCATTTTTCGATACGCTTAATTAAATATTGAAATTAAAGATACTCTTTTAAAATCATTTTATCAAAACAGCCGCCATTGACTTAGAAATGGATCAACTTATTTTACAGGGTATTTATTCAATGCTCAGTTAATGTATAGTTATAAGTTATGAGAAGACCCATAAACAAGTTGAAAGACCTAGAGGACTACGAATTCAGCAAGGAAGAGTCGTCAAAACTTGCAGAGCTACGAAAGATGCATGAACTGAACATTAAAACCCAGCAGAAATTAAAAAGTACCCCCTCTTTTTATTTTAGAGGTCCGCGATGACATCATGACTAGAATGCAGACTATTGATGACTTCATTAGCACCTATCGGCTAAGAACAGAGTATCCTCCCGCCTCATAGATGGTTAGTTACATCAAATTCGAGAGAAATACTCCACAAACATTTCATGAACAGTCTAAAGTTCTCGAGCAACAGGAGGCAATCAAACAAACTACTGAGGAAGATAGTTTGTTTATCAAAAAATTAAATGATTAGAAGCCCAAAAGAAAGAAGAGGGATCTTAATTTAGCATAACTCCCTAAAGATCCGAAGCAGATTAAGTTCAATTAGGTCGCTCTAAATTCTCACTATAAGCTAGGAATAGATGCATACAGAGCTTGGCTAGATTTCATCAAGGTAAAAGCGCCAAAGCGCCCTTTCACTCCCAAGGAAGAGTAATTGATAATCGCCAAGCATTCAATTTATGGATAAAACTGGGAAAAAATCTGTCATTACATCGAGAATAGAACTTTTTAATAGGTATACTACTAATTTCAGAACCGGTTAAACCCCCACATGGTAACAGGCCGATGGACCAACCGGCATAGTCTAATGCTAATTATTTTGCTCTAACACTACGGAACTCGGAAGTGGGCTCAAATTTCTCAAAAAATGGTGGTAAAAAGTGAGCTCCAAGTCAGAGAGCGTTATTGCAACATTTTAAATCCTAGTATTGGTAAAAATACGTGGACTTTCGATATGGAGAAAAGTTTAGTCTAATTGGCAGTTTGGTATAATTTTAGCTGGAAAGATATGGTTAAATTGCCCATTTTCCAGAACAAGACCGATAATTGCATTTGGAGGAGATTTAGGAAGCAGATGATCCGCAAGTCCAGAGAGGAGATCGAGTAGATAGTTACGAAGAAAGATTTACTTGAAAAGATACTAAAATTTAAGGATATGGTGGAAAGCAAAAAGAAACCTCCTCAAATTGATGTTTCACAGCTTAAAATAAAGGGAGACATGAAAGAGGTGATGAGAGAACAGTTTAGAGATCAAATGGGATTTAACGAGATGAGATAGGAACATGAGAGTTAAGATAATGACATCATTTCTTCTTGATTTCATTTGTCTTTATATTAAATACTATAATACCGATACCATGTTGTAATAGATTATAATTGATCTGAAAAACACAATAAAAAGTCATATTTTGTGAATATACAAATAATTTGCAACCTCATAAATGAATAAATCGAGGGCAAATACCTCAATAAAATAAAAATAAGCTGTCCAACTATTGAAACTATAGTAGCTCTTTCATTCCCACTACATGACAGAAGAATTACTCAATGAAATGATTTCACTCTATGTCAAATTTTCGGAAAATATAAGCTAAACGAAACATCCCATGAGGTTCTATTTCATGGAAAAGATTAGATATGTACTCTCCAGACCGGAAATCATTAAGATACTTGATAAAGAGGTGGTCAACCAAAATCAAAACATTAGGGAAACTCTGAAAGTAGGGACATCCAACGAGGAAGAAGCAATTCTCTTAAATAAACTTACTGAATAAGCCAAAGAGGAGGTCCGACAAAATCACATTATTAATTTAAAAAAAGACCGACAGTATGAACCCTCTGCATTAGGGTAATAACTAAAAAACAAAGAACGAAATATGAAAATTGAACTGCAAATGAAGATAATGGAATAGGTGTAACAAAACATAAAAAAAATAGACAAAGACTTTTAGAAGGCTGATAAAAAACGATAATAAAACGATAAATATATACATACAATGGTGAACAAGCAAGATTAATCTCTGAATGAGAGACTTGCTTATCGAAAGAGGAAATTACGCAAAAAATCAGCATGCTTACATGAAAAGGAACTTGTTTAAGTCATATAATAGCCGCCCATGCCCAAACACATGTTGATTTTGGTTCAACAGATACTCAATCAAAACTATGAGAGATTCACTCGAATGACGGCTGCCAGAACCAAGATGGGAACTCAAAAGTTAAAAGATAGAGAGAATGAAGGAAAGGTAAAAATGAAAATAGATGTGAACCCTATAGAGGAAGAATAAATTAGCTATTAAATTTCAGTAAAATAATCTAAACAATTAAAAGAAAAATAATACTAAATAGACATACCAATTCCCTCTCAAGGACATAATCCGGAACAAATAAAAGGTGATCCAGCAGTTAAGATTTTTAATCTGCCTCCAGTGGAAGGAACTTCAATCGAATATAAGCCATTTGAGTAAACGAAGGGTCGCGTGACAATGCGCATGA
>Ga0302191_10000646_pt1 | contig 22468 bp, 7 predicted proteins | sample II_Bog_E3_1_FD_198775 | JGI IMG/M metagenome (GOLD analysis project Ga0302191, IMG submission 198775) | Peat permafrost microbial communities from Stordalen Mire near Abisko, Sweden - II_Bog_E3_1 | ecosystem: Environmental > Terrestrial > Soil > Wetlands > Peat | place: Sweden: Abisko, Stordalen...
CGTAGTTTTATGGAGTAGGATAATGGCAAAAGAAGTGTGGCAAAGAGTGAAAGTAAGGCATGATACTCACTAAATTAGTTCTTCAATTCTATGCTTTATAAATACAATAATGTCGGGATTGAGTGAGAATGATTTTAGTAAAATAATCGAACTCTGCAAGTTAGACGAGATAGAGGAAGAGTTATTTAAACAGTATATGCGGAAAACCAAGGTTCAGAAACTGATGATTAGATAAGTCCTCTGTGACGAAGGAAAAAAGTGCCGGCAAGCTTTTTATTTACTTGAAGGAATGGTGAATTTAACTATCTGCCTGGCTAATAGCGATAGAGTAATCCTTAGTCAAGTTGGGAAGGGGTAATTGCTCAACCTCGAGCTGATCCTCAATGATTGGAAGAGCAAATATACGATTGTAGTGAGTAGTAGTTATATTCGTTACATTTTGCTTGAAGAACGATAAATTAATCTTTTGACAGCGCACATACGAGAAGACATTGAGGCCAACTATTGCTTCAGAGAAAGAGAAATAGGAAATAAAAACAAGAAGATTGTGGAGGAAGAGAGGAGAAAAAAGATGAGGTAGACCATTAGTAAAATGTCTCTACCAAATATCAACCTGTAATCCCTCAAAAAACAAGAGATAATCACCCAAATTAGCGAAAAAATTATGCAGAATAAGGGATAATATCCATCCGAAATTTTGGTAAATAAGATTAGATCTTCAAAAATGTCCAAGCAACTTAGCTGTGGTTCGCAACCCAGGTATTAACTCAATGGCAACCGAAATTAATCAATTTAAAACAAATAAAAGGAAGGGTTGCAAATCAGTTCAGAGGAACTCATCCCGCACCCTCAAAATAAAAATCGACTGGCCGAGTTCAAATTGCAGCGGCTAAAGAGCGAGCGGTCCGTATCTTTGCACGATCACAAAGCGAAATAGGCCGAATCAAATAGAAACGAACGACTATTCAAGTCACAGTTGAAGCAAATAGTAAAACGCAAGCTTCTCTTCGAGCGTAAACACTTCCAAATCCTCCGAAAATTTGCCAATAAAAACAGCAAACCCATGATCAAGAAGCCTTTCCATAAAAACCAGGAGTAGAACGGCCCATTGGACAATTACTTTAATTTATGAATAATTTCGCATATTAAATATAAATAGTCAGTTGTTCTTCTTTTTGCGCAGAATGGGCAGCGCCTCGATCTTCTATGAAATATTCTCGTGGATGTTGGAAATGTGGAGCCGCATCTTCTGCTTTGTCTATTGACGGTACCTCAAAAAACTAGCTACGAATTTTTGGAGATGCGTGCAACCACTACCGCATTTCTTGGCGTGAAGTTTGGAGATTTTTTATTTGAATTATTGAAGGGTGCGGCAATTCATTGCTAACTGCTTGACCTGTTTCTCCTATCGTTACTACGCCATTTTTTATAATTTCGTTAGCACTTTAGTTTTTTTTTAGTCCTTGACTCCAAGACCATCCATATTGTGGTTTTATGGCTCTTATTGTTCCTCATATTTTACTTGTACTTCCAATTTCTCCTAATATCCCTAGAGCCTATCTTATTATGTTTGAACCTTTTCTCTTCTCTATTGATTGGATGCTTTTTATTACTGGTGATCATTTTCATTTGATTCAATGGGTTTGTCTTCTTAATCCGCGAATATGCCACGTACTTGCTCGTTATCCGATTCACTAGCATCATTGCAAGTATTTTATGAGTGTTTAACGTATCTGAGCATGGCCTAAGTTTTATTCTCCTTACTCCTTCTGAGATGGATGCTGCTTGATGGCTTTTTACAAAATTTACTGCTTCCAACCTACTTACTGATTAATTGAGAGTTCTTGTTTCTGAATCTACTTAATTATTTGTTGCTGCCCCCTTTGCCGCAGTCAGAGTAGCGATTATTATTATTCTTTAAGTTAACTTTATTACCTTAGTTCTACTGATAGATCTGCAAGGTCAGATCCTCATTGCCTTCTGTTTGTATTGTTTCTGGCTTTTTATCACAAGGATAGACTATCACGTTGTATTCGCTTGCACATATTACTCTTTCTCGTAATGGCTTAGTCTCAATCTCAACTTTTTCAACTCCTTTCAACTTTTAAGCATCCATTTTTTATTCTTTCTCGTCAGCTCCATCAGCAATTTACTTTTACTCTAATATTTTTAAAGATTTTATCGATTTTACTGACCTCTCGCTTATATTGGGCTAATCTTGTTGCGTGAGCAGGTGAATCTCAGTCTTCTTTCTTTTTTATGAAGATTCAACTCGTCTGTGATCTATTACCTTGACAGGCGACTCTCTTTCGATCTTATTTGAGCTGGAACTTGTCACTCTAAAGCTTCCCTTTGTTTTGGCTCCTTCCCCTTTACCCTCCTTTGCTAAAACCTATTTTTTATTTTTATCATTTTTTTATTTGCTGAATTCGCTTTAGTTTGCCGTCTTCCTTCTCTGTGAAAAGACTGACAGCTTTTTCGACTCTCTTCTCTTTACGATATTTTCTTTTGTCCGATTCATCTGTTTTTTAATCATCTCTTCAATTCTATGAATTTACTGAGGGCTCATTTGTAACGATTTGTTATCTGATCCATTATCCTCATCGCTATCTTCAAAGAAGTTTGACTCTTCAACCCCGACCGCAATGTCCTCATGAATCTTATTCAAAAATGATTATTTACGAATATTATTGATAATTTCTGAGTTAGTTCCGCTGTTTTCCTTTTTCAGTTTCGTCGGCCGGTCATAGTCGGCAATGCTATGAATGGATTTACTGATCTATTTGTCCGATACATTAAATTTGCCAAAAGATGTGCGCTCCATATTGGCTCTTGACAGCATTTAATTATCTGTGCTGGCTATGAGGTTATTGCGGTTTGAATTATCTGAAGATGAGTCGTTTAAATCTTACTACTCATGATAATTCTAAGCGATCTCAGAGAGTTTCCACTTCTATAGGAAACCTTCAGAAGGCGCTCTGGAGAGGACTTAGGGCTGAGTGAATCTCTTCATGAAATTGGACTTTTCTTCTACCATTGTGCCTCGTCTTCTTTACAACAACATCAGTTTCGCCATCCTTCTTTGCTTTCGTATTGACTCCAATGCTTTTTCTTCCACAACTGTATTCTGTTCCTACGTCTATTCCTTGATTTCGTGGTAAGTTTCAACTTTATTGGTCTCAATGCTTTGCTTTGATACGCTTATTTTTTCGGTTAATTTGCGATGTTAATTGAGAAACTTGAGTCTTTTATTCAGAGATGAGATAACCAGACCATCTTCTTCTATTTTGAGATTCAAATAGACCACCTCTCTGTTTTTGATGCCCAATTAATTTTACAATTCCATACCCATCGACAGACTTTCCTCCATCTCCTTCCGCTTTATATCCACCATGATACTATATCTTTCCTCTGCATCTGTTATCTTTCTATAAAGAGATTTCAGTTCTTAGTCCAAGTTAAATGTGGTTTGGGTTTATTTTTCATGACAGACGGGAGGCAGCATCGTTTGCTTCAATTGCTACATTTTGTTCATCCTGCCTTAAATGGTTTATAGACTGTTCTTTGTCTTGCGTTTGACCGATCGGAAGGCAGCCTTGACCTTTTAAGCAAATTACCGCATCTTTTACTCTTTCTATATCTTCATCTGTATTATCGTATCCTGGAATTCATCATCATAGCTCATCGCTGCGTTTTGGTCCTTAGTCTTGTTCAAAAACTAGAACGCTTAATTTTGTGACTCCCGAAAAAAGTTAGAGATCGACTGTAGTTCGTCATGAAAGGTTACTACTGAATTTTCACGTCCGTACTTAAACTTAAAAGCAAAAAAGTTAACATTCTCGTCCGGTATAGAAGTCTCATAAGGCAATTAATTGAGCTCTTCTTGCACTTATCGATTAAATTCCTATTTACTAAGCTATTTTTTTGACTCTCGCTTTTTAGCCTTGCTAAAATGGTTAGTGCTGATGTGGCGAGCGTAGTTCTAGTTATAGAGGGAGATTCCGCCCATTTTATTAGATTTAATTAACACTAAGTCATCTTTAATTTAAGGAGTCGTTTTGGCCAGAGAAAAGTCCTTTTCTTTGTTATTGAACTATTTTTTAGTCTTTTCCTCACATACAATCTCCTTGTTCCCAGCTGCTTGTTAAAAGATGCCGCCTTTGATGCCCTTATCAATATGTTCCATGAGTGTGATATAGATAATTCCGAAGCAGTTCATTAATTTTTTGATGATCTAATGAAGAAAGAGTGCCCTAACGTGTCTGAAGAGAGGTTCAGTTTAATTAAAAATGTTATATATTTGGGACAAGGACTCCTTGATCTGCGGCATGGCATGTTTTTTCTGAATGTAGTGCAGTGAATTTTAAATATCCATTATTTGCAGCTCCACCATGTGGAATAACTTCTTATTCATGTAATTTAGACCGTTCTCGTCTTCATTCCCCTCCGCGGAGTTCGAATTCTTTTACATCTATATAACTATGATAGTATTCGTTTCGTCAACCCTATTCTAAAAGACCTAATTTTATTAGTCCCGTACGGATAATTGTCATTTATATCTAGGCTATTTGTTTTTTCCAGAGATTCCGTTTTCTGGAAAATATGAATATCTCTGATCATTTCTTCTGCTTTAAATAAAGCTCTGAAAGGTTCATTTCTGAGGGAAAGCAATGATTTTCAACAAAGTAACATCGCGCAAAAGCTGCGATTACATATTAAATGATAAATGCTCCATCTGTTTATTGGATAAAATGCCAGTTATGAGAAATGGAATGAAACTCTAAATTAATTTATGAGGGTCATCATTTCCAGACTTCAGCCTATTTTATTGTCAAAGGCTGAAACACATAAAATGTTTAAACTTATATATTTGCCTAATGAGTGAGAAAAAAACCTAAGAAAACGAGTATCGGCAAACTGACTACCAATAAACAAACATAAGAGATGATGCTGTCCGCAGTGGTTGAGGATAGCATAAATAAGTCATGGAATGGTCAAATAAACTCTAATATAAAAAGTCAAGAATATAATTAATTAATAACATTGATGAAAGCATTAATTCACATGACACAGATAACATTGCAGCACCATGTTACTCCCATCAGCAAGAATAAGTGGCGCAGTCTATTTTTAAAAAGAATCTTAGCTAAAATGTCAACTTCAGCCTTGATCACCTCCACGCCCCTTCTTTGCCCTTTAGAAAACTCAAACTTTAGCGAACTTCTGGATGCTAATAGTAGTTCAGTGGACTACTTCGATTTTTCTTCCTTTGAAGAATGATCATCATGTTTATGATGTTTTTAATCTAATTTCTTTATTTTATTCTATTGCAATATCAACATATAGTTAACGATAGCTAAGGCAAAAGTACCTTCAAAGCCCAAGTAAGACCATCATCAAACAGTATCCGTAAACACATGCCCTGCTGGATTCATACAAAGATTTCTGTCTTTAGAAATCGGTTTTTAAGAACAGCGGAATATCAATTACTGATTTTGTTAATTTTTATTAAAATAGGGACTGTTGGCTTGTATTTATATGATTACTATTGATGTTTATGCCATAGATTGTGATTGCTGATACCGATACATTTTTTGCAAAAAAATTAAGAAACTAAAAAGATAATGAAAGGAATGATATTTCAAGATGAAAAACCTTGACCCAACCTTTCCAAACAAAATTGGTATTGTGTTAAGCATAGAAAGACTGATTAAAATATTCATAAAATGTCTGAGTAGCATAACGACTCACTTGTATTATAATTTACAAAGACCTTATTAAAAGAAAATGTACAAAATTAATTCATTTTAAGTTGTCAACACTCGATTTTAAGCATTCGACGAGAGGGACCTAATTTTTTGAGTTTTTTTCATCGAAGTAAAAATTTCAAAAATACGAGGTTTCTTGGTTTTATGAAGGTTTTTTCATCTAATATACCAGTATATTAATGTAATTGGTTGCGTTTGCTCATCTAAAGCAGCGGCATTTATTTTTGACCTTTTAGACATAAAATTAAATTAGAGTCTGGCTCAGGCATTCGTTTTTTGGCAAATTTGGCTTTTTGACTATAATTTATTATAATTTGCTGTTTGGAATTAAGTTTGATATTTTTAACCTATCGCCATTTTTTATTATTAATCTATCATCCTATTAATTTGTCCTTGGCTCATTAATATATTTTAGGCATCGATTCTTCCTCCTTATAAATATCATAAGATGATGATAATATTAAATAAATAATGAGTGCAACTCGTTAGTTAGTTCTGAAATCAGAACTAATCAAATGATATTTGAGCATGATGTCCTGGCTTCGATCTTTTACCTGCCGACAGTAAGCTACCTTCGTTAAAATTTGGAAGGCCTTTGCTTACAATCCTGCATCCGGGAGAAGTAGATTTAAATCTCCTGGTTGGACTTAACCCATTACGCACGTTCAACTTATTTACTTTACCTTTGAGACCTCTCGATTTAAAGGATACCGAAAGATTGGTCTCAGTTGCAAGGGTTAGACCTGTTTGGATTTTTGAATCGGTCCTCTCTGAGCGCATATTCACATTATTTAGGACCGAATTTTGATTATTTATTGTTTGCTGAGCATTGTGAGTCAGACTCGTTGGAGAGTTTATCTTTCTCAGATTTTACATCGCTCGTTGAGTGGATGAATCCAATGATTTGTTTTGTCCCAAAACAGTCCGCGGCGATTTTGTTTGCTGAATATATTGAGCAAATCTTGAATGCTTTTCCTCAAAGCAATCTGGTTTTTCATCCTTAGGATTTGATCGAATATTTTTCTTATACTCTTCATAAAGCGGATGAGATCGTATCTATTGCCTGAGAGCATTTCTTTACGGCCTGTTACTCTCAATAGTGTTTTTGATGTTATACAGATCTATGATTTTGTTTTTTAAGGGAAGGATTGACGTTGAGGAGGAAGGAGTCTACTCGGGAAGAACCTATTTAATCGTCTTTGGTCTTTGACTGTCGTAATTTCCATCAAGTTGACCATTTTCTGCATTTACATCTCCAAAAATCTGTTTTTTCCGATTTGCCAAAAATTTCGGGGGACATTTTTAATTCTTAACATTTTTGGTGATTTGATTGGTAAAGCTAAATGAATTTTTCTTAATTTGGCTCTCTTGTAGTTCTTTTTAAATCAACTGGTTAACATAAGCCTTGGAAGCATCAACAATAGAGCATCTATTCTCCTTTTAATACAGTTCTCCTCCCTTTTTAAGAAGAGTTAATTCGACAATAAAGAAGCAACCCTTTTCGATGGTAATGACAAAAGAATCGATATCAAGAATTCCTTTTTTTGGCAAATCGATAGAGAGTTTTATGTTTTAATCAGTGAGGTACTCCATACACACGAACGAAAAGTATTGATTGTAAATTTGATACCATTTCACACAGGAATGCTACTCCTTGCTTTTCCAAAGACCCTTATCAGCCATATAACACTTATTCTCGTAGGTGTTGTTGTTGGCTGTGTTGCTGTTGGAGGTCGAACTCACCAAATTTATTTCATTTTGATACTTACCTTATATGATTTCCTTGCCATTGTTACTTTTAGAAGAATTGCTTTCCTATGAGGGAGCAGGTTCGACTGAAAGTTGCAATTGATACGAATTCCTTTCCTATATCTGCTTAAATATTTTAAGCAGGATTTCTTCTATCTTGGAGTACTTTCGGAAAAAGATGTACCTTTCTTGAGAGTATTCAATCAAACATAGGAATTAGATCAGCAGCTTTTGCTCGAATTGAGCCAGATACTTTTACGCCAAGTCATAAAATACTGTCTTGAGCTCGACCATGAAATTAGGATTGGCTGCGCAGCCCATGATCACCACGTAGAAGTAAGCGAATATGTAAGAGTCGTGATCATTGCCAATCCATCGTATGTTGTAGCAATATTTCTTCAACATTTTTTTCAAATTTTCGCATAATCCCCACCCTAGATAGCGTTGGTGTTGGCAGTCCCCCTCAGTAAAAAGGCTGTCCTGGCATCCTTCGATCATTTTGATTTCATAATTTAAGAGTTTTTGCTTTTTTTGTTGCACAAAGGGATGCTTAAACATCTCTATTCAATTATCAACAACCTAATTTCAACAGTTGTTAAACTGTATCCAATCCTTGCCCACAAAGGAAGAAATACTCAAACAAAAAGATGAAATAACGAGGAAATAATAGAGAGAAGGGGTCAAATCTACCTTTTCCAGTATGGAATCCAAATTCTATAATAAGCCAATCAAAAATGACTGATAGGTCAGTCAAATAAAATTAATCACCAAAATAAACAACCACTTATTCCTATTTGTTTATTGAAATAAACCATTCGCACTGAATTTAAAACGAATCTGCAATTAAAAGGTGATGGCATTGACCTTGTGAAGAATTGGAAAATTAACTGATTTCAACAATATAACAAATAAGCAAAACTAATTTTTATTCAGGATTTGGAGGAGATATGTGCACCTCACTGCCTGATATTTATCATTGGCGTGTTTAATTTTAAAACTTTTATATCATTGAAAGCTCATAATTAGTCGATTTATATTTAGAAGTCTAAGTCGTGTAGGAGAGCCCTGAACTACTCGTATTCGACCAAAGGACGAAGTTAGTTTTGAAGCAGCTCACAGCCTAGTGTCAGATCGTCGATAATCAAATAGCTCATTATTTGAAGTATTATTTTAAAGGCCTGATACTAATTTTTTTAAAGGTAGCGAATCAGAATTCCCATCTCTTTAGATTTGCTCTTTAAAACAGTCAAAAATGTTTATTTATCTTAAGAAAGCATACGATTTCCACAGTTGAATATATGGTGTTTGATTATGTTTACTATGTTGTAGAAGAGCACTACTTGTTAGTACTAAATCTATCCCTATATATGCAGAAGTTTTAGCAATAATTTCTATACAGTCTCAGGCAACAGTTGATAGGGATATTCATATACTATTCCGTTCATCATCTCTAAATATGTCAGACTGTTCTCAGAGAATTAGCAACTAACAAGTTATTGGAGTGATTCGAATTAGCGATCGGTTATCCAGGGAGAGTGGTGAGCACATAAGATTCTAATCAAGTGACAGGAATGTTAAAATAACTACAAATCTTTGCTGATCAACACGTCCCTCATGACATAATCACTAACAACACCAAAAAGTTTCTCATAATATTCAGATTGAAGATGAGACAATTGAAAATGCTTAGTAAAGTATAGCAGAGTACTACTGGTTAAAATAAATTCCTTTCGAAGCGGCGGAATATTGAGCAAAGCCTAGTTTGAATTCACATAGCAAAGAATTTGAAAAATGCTAGGAGTCATACGATTTAAGAGATAGTATATGCCTGTTCCATCTGAACATGCAATGACTACGTAGTAAAGAAAACACAATGATTTTAGCACTACTTTGCAGCTTCCCTCTTTCAACCTTGCATATGCATAGTCTTAGAGCAGACGTCTGTGTTGTTGCATGTATCGGGTATTGATGAGTTCGCTTTCCATGTTTAACTTTAGTCCAAGAGAAATGCTGCATAAGATAGAAGAGCATGCTTACAGAACAATCTCCTCCCAGTTTTCTTGCATCATAATAAGAAAAAGATCAATCCATGTGCATGATTGTGGAATTATATTATTTTTTACCCTTTCGCATGTAGAGTTCAATTGTACTATATTAAGAAGCTAATTTGTTAAATTACACCGATTTAACAAATTTTATATCTTCAAAAAGCTATCAATGGGGCCATGAGCGTCTTGAGGCGATTCCATAATTGTTTTTACAACTTAAAGATTGCTCAAGAGAATTGAAGTCTATATAGGATAGATGATACAGCATCAACAGGGTCAATTTCATTGAGAAGTTGCCGATTTACTTGAAATTTTAGCTGTATTTGCTCTCGGCGTATGTCAGTGTGTAGTTTTCCTCTAATTTTAGCGAGGATGCCCTGATTTGACATTTGTAAAAATACTTAAATAAAGATAATTACTATGATGCCGCCTTTTAATTATTTCACAGAATTTAGTGATATTAACTTTAGCAAAAATAGCAAATTCTCATCAAAAATCATGACAGTAGGGAAAAGTGGCGGACGGTTCTATCTTCTAGCAGCACACTCCCACCGTAAAGTATCTCGGAGCTGATTATGCTTCGATTGTCTATAAACTTTCATAAGAACACCCTGAATCCCTCATTTGCTTCAGTTGCATCACACTGATTTAGCGGTCGGACTCTAGATTATGCATTTGTCGTGAGAGATAGGCCACCATTTTGTTTGTTACCTTTATTGAACTGAAGAGTTGCCATAATTCGCGCTATTTAACTTAATTTAAATGAGATTGTAACTCTCTTAAATATTATGGAAGCTAAGAATCGTCCTTCCTTATTATTTCCCCTTGGAAGGTACAGAGTAAGGCCACTCCGAACTTAATTAACACTTTCCATCCTTTGAGTAAGAATAAAGTCCATAGGCGGGAAAGGATCATTACAGGCAGCTGCTGTGAGTACAGAGTAACAAACCAGCTGAGAGCATAGCATTGAGCAGTCATCTAATTCTTTTTTAAGTGGAAGTGAAGTTCAGGCAAGTTGTTGAATACGTACACATCAAAAACGTAGCACAGCTCGCGCATTCTTTCCAGTCTGTTTTCATAGTATCGACTTAATTTCATCTACCGCAGGAAATAGGAGCACAAATGATAAGCTTCTTGTTCAGTGTACTTGTTTTGATAAATGGCTTTGATGACACAATGAAATCCTTGAACATAAGTGAAGCGGTTTACCTCATTGCTAATTTTGTATAAAACCCTCTTCAAATACATTCTCATGTCTTCAACTTGCTCAACGGTGCTGCAGTGCAAAAGATGAGTTCTATCGACATCCCAGTTGATTCGTTCCCATTAACAGCGATCCTTTTGCTTTTCTCCGATCCTCCATTTGCTGAGTTTACGTTTACGAGTTATGATATATCCCGTGAATTCCTTCTGCTAGAGGGTTGAAAAGATACGTTCACTCCTTGCAATATAGGATACAATCGCCTTTGAACCCTATTTTGTCTTTTTGCTGGAGTGAAACGCTTCATGAAGGCGAGTGAGATCCGCGAGCGGAAGAAAATCAAATAAGTAATTAAGCTCAGATGAGGTTAAAAGTGCAATAAAGCACGGTTTACGTAGTTTGGGCCGCATACCTGATAAGTTGCTGTGGCGATGTGTTTTGGAATTGAGTGAGATGTAGTGGCGTTGGAGATAATATTTGTGTTCGATCATGAATTATCATGGTATATTTTTATTCCCAAAATGTACTATGCATTTTTAGAAGGGAGGTTATTTGCATGTAGCCTTATAGAAAATGAGGGATAATAGTATATTATTTCAAGGACTTTAAAAAAACTGTCAGTTAGATGGGTATCATTTGTGATTAATGCATAGCAAACAGAAATTCATAAGATGGACTTATCAATGATTCTTTTTTGATTTCTGCTGATAATATTCTGGGGGAAGCTCCATGGAGGGGGGAATGCCGTTCACTTTGCAGTAATAAGTTACAAGTTCATCGTACTCAATCGTTTTGGAGTGGTCCACGTCGATATATTCGAATATCGCTGCTAACTCTTCATTATCTAAGGAGGTGTCAAGCTTTTTCAAAATTTTCTTGAATTCTTCCAAGGTCAACTCCCCGCTTTTATCAGTGTCGTAGGCAGAAAAAGTTTTAAATAAGGTAAGGTTTTTGGTGGTGATAATTTTGTACAATTTCAGGAAGCATTTCTTCGCTTTCTTCTCGAGATCAATTGACAGTTTTGCTTCTTACTCATTATACTCGATATTGAGAGATGCTTGCTTTTTTAAGTTCGGGAGATTTGAATGCTCTTCTCCTTCCTATATACTTTCAGTCTTGTTGAAGGTAATGAAATGTTTTCCCATTTATTTCTCAAGTTCTGCGATTGAAATCGACCCGCTGCCGTCATCATCCATCTGATCAAAAAAGAATAGTATTTCTTCCTTGTTAATATCAGGATGTATATGCTTGATAAATTCAGTAAATTGATTAAAGGATAGTTCGGGTTTATTTTTAAACCCTAAACTTTATAACAGCTTCTTCAGATTGATATTGTTAGAGTTTATGCTGATTCTTAATTCAGTCATTACCATCTTCAGCTTATCCTCAAATTTTTGATTTTATTCAGCGTATTTATGAAATTAACCCGCAAAAATTGGGTGCAGAAAGACTTCGTCCCAAAAAATTCGATTTTTTTAGTGGATCTGAAGACACTTAGTCAGGAAATCTTTGGTTTCCGGCTTCAAGCTTGGATTTATTACTAAAGGCTTGTTTTCGATGTTCTTGACCAGTTAAAACTATGTATGAGCAGTCCATGGAGTCTTTCCATGCAGCATTTCGTAGAATATAAACCCAACAGCCCATATATCGCACTTAGAGGTGTAAGGCTCTGACTTTAATATCTACAGAGGCATGTAGAGTGGTGTGCCGACTGCAGTGGCATTTTTCATCCTTTTGGTGACATTCTTCTTGGCGAATCCGAAGTCTCCAATTTTAATGATCCCCTTATTCATGAGTAGATTGGCTGGTTTTAAATCCCTACATATTTGAATATGAACCTATGGACAATTCCTTCCTTGACGAGCGAGATAAATCCATTACATATCTGCTTCAGCAGACTGATGGCTTCTTCTTCTTGTAGTTTATGCTTTTGTCCCAGCTGTTTTTAGAGGTCACTGTCGCAAATTTATTGGATAATATAGTAATTATGGCTGCTTTCCATAACGTCAATGACACGGACGATGTTTTATGATTTTAGCATTTGCAGAATTTGGATTTAGGAAAGAAGCGCGGATTTTAGGTACTAGTCTTGGTTGACTATATGATGGGAGGAGTACTTAGTTTTTTTTATAGAACCTTCACTGCGCATTCAAGTTTGGTGTTGTCTTGGTGGCCGAGGTAGACCTGAGTAGAATAACGAATACACAGCCATAAGAACCTTTTCCAAGGATGCTTTTGGTGTGGATCACGTATCCATTAATTTTTTTGTCAGCCATCAACTTAAGTTTTATAAAGTAAATAAAACAAGATTTGTTAATGAATAATTTACAGGTATAAAAGATCACTTAAATATTTTTAATTATTTGCAACCTTCAATTATTTGTACATTAGGCAGTTAACATTTCGCACAGAGCATTGATTGGGTTGCCTGCCAATATTAAAACCTTTTACCAGAGTCAGTAAAGGAATCAAATCTAATCAAAGCACACAGTCAATAATCAACAGTCGTATATTGAGAATTCATGTCATCTTTATAGAACCATCCGTTTTTCTTGAGATATTATATCTATATCTTTTGATGGAGGCACTCAAAATAGGATGGATTGGTACTGGAGTCATGGGATTGAGCATGTGCAAACATCTTCTCAACGCCAAATATAGGCTGACCGTGTTCAATCGAACTCCATAAAAAGCCAAATCTTTGCTTGAGCTTGGTGCCACTTGGCAGGAGCCCAAACAGATTGCCGAAAGCGTTGATGTCTTATTCTTGATGTTAGGCTTTCCCAAAGACGTCGAGAATATGTGCCTCGGAGATCATGGCATCCTTAAGTACATGAAAAAGGGGTAATTCTAAACTTACTCAGATCTATTTTAGTCGATCATACGACCAGCAAGCCAAATTTAGCCCTGCAAATTTATAATCGAGCCAAATAGTTAGGAATTGCCAGCATTGATGCTCCTGTTTCCGGGGGTGATGTGGGCGCAAAGGAAGGAAAACTTGTAGTTATGTGTGGAGGATAAAACTAATCTTTGGAGCAAGTGAGACCTATTATGAACAAATATAGTAGAGCAGTGAACCTTGCTGGCGGTCCTGGACAGGGGCAACACACCAAAATGGTGAATCAGATTATTTTGGCAGGCAATATGGCTGGAACTGTGGAGGGTTTAATGTATGCCAGCAAAATGGGCCTAGATCTTCACAAAACTATAGAGACCATTACCCTGGGGGCAGCTTCTTCCACTGCTCTGACAGTGCTTGGCAAAAGAATGGTTGATGGAAATTTTGATCCTGGATTTTATGTAGTTCATTACATAAAAGATCTTTAAATCGCTTTGGAAGAGTGTGCACGGATCGACCTGAGTTTGCCCTGTCTGGCAATAATTAAACAATTTTATGTTGCTTTAAAGGCTCAGGGAGGGGGGAACTACGGAACTCAAGCTTTAATAAAGGTGCTGTAGCAGCTTAACAATCATAAAATCAGCAAATGATGAATCATAAATTAATGTTGACTATTTATTATTGCCTCCATCTTGTATTGATAAATACATAATTTTATCCAAATCTCATCTAATCTTATAAATCTTTTACAATTAACCTACCGTTATCCTAAGTGAATAAGTTATAATATGGTAAGTTATACAAAAGCAATAAAATACCAACGATCACCATCTATTTTATAATCATAATTTTATTTCACATGATAGTTGAAGATGTTTCTTCCAATGAACTGCAGAACAATACCTCAAAAACTAATCTCAAAGGAGCTCTGCCCACACCCACTAGTTAGCAATTTTTTTAGCCCATTGATGAACTTGAACTTCTTATCAATCAGACTGATGAGGCTGAGGATCGGAAAGAAATCACTCTGATACTCGGGCAAATACTCAACTATCCCAGCACTGAGTTGGCTTCACTTCATCGTTAGTGCATGCAACTTGGTGGTCAAGATCTGATATTAAAAGGATTATAAGATGATATGAAACCTTCTAAAAGTAATGATAAAGAGGTAACTTTTTTGTAACTTAGTCAATAAAGACAAATAGCAAAATTTGCCAATGCTGTGGATTTACAAAACAGGAGAGTGGAATCACTCTTTGCACTCCTTTTGACAACGTGAAAAATCTTGGAACGGCAACTTATCTCTACTTTTCAACTTTCAAGAATCTAGGCATTCTAATGGGAATATTGACACTTATATACTCCATTTATTCTCTGATTACCAATATTATAGCCAACAAAAACAACAATGGCGCTTATTCAGTCGACTACTTATCCATTTCCTTAGCTCCAAAATAGAAAGTTGATTCTCGCAATAATCGACAGTATTATTTAATTCAGTGCATATTGGGAGCAGTTACTATGTTCATTTGGATACTGGTCTTCGTAAGTATGAAATATTATGAAATCAAAAGCGAGGAGGAGGAAGATGATTAAACCATTAGCTGTTCAGATTATTCCGTTGTCTTGGAGGGAGTTCCTGTGGATATTAAGGAGAATGAACTTCAAAAACAATTTGATGACTATTTCAATGCAGTGACCGAACATCAAAAAATTCCCTTGAAAAGAAGAAAGCCTTTTAAAATAGTAAAGTTAAGTATTGGGAAGCCATATTATCTGAGTGAGGATGCCCTTCAGAATGATGATCTTAAGTAAATGGAAAAGAAAATTAGTGAGATGAGGGAAATGTTTGTCAAATGGATTAAAGAGAGGCAAAATAACTCGCAGTTTAGTGAATCAAAATAAGTTAGATAAGCAAAGTATGCTTAATATCACAAATTATTGGCTTCAAGGTAAGAAACATATTTGGAAATGGAGAAAAAAATTAAGAAATAGTTATAAGAACAATCAAATGATAGATTAACCACGGCTTTTGTTAGCTTTTAAACCAATTATGCCCAGCAACTTATGTCTTTTCTCAACAATCTCACCATCTTTAGAAGAATTCAAGGAATATGTGGAGATGTTAATCGGTTTGTATTTTTCAGGGGAGATGAGGGATATCATTTAGATATTCGTAGAGCGCCTTAGCCTGAGGACATCGTTTGGACCAACATTGGACTGAGGGATTGCTCGATTTATGGAAGAAAAATTTTTACTTTTTCAGCGACTGCTGTTCTTCTTGGAGTTTGTTTTGTCATTGTTTACGCGTTAAGCGCACAGCAAAAGACTATACAAAGCAATGTAAATACTAGTGGTTCCAGTCGTTATCTTTCAATAGTTATATCGATTGTAATATCAGTCGTAAACATAGTTTTGGGACGTAATTCTTCTTGAATTTAGAAGTCATTAAATTTCTAACTTTATTCTAAAGAGATTATACTGAAACGAATCATCAAGCCAGTTTAGCTATCAAGTCTATCGTAGCCCAGATGATTAACAGCATCCTTATTCCAGTTATCGTGGCTTACTATATCAACAACAATATTTACGATACCAGTGGACTGGCTGACAATATATTTATGCTTTGCATCACTAACTCTCTTGTTCCACCTGTTCTCATCCTTTTCGATCCTTATAATCTTTTTGTGAAGCTTCTGGCATGCATCAAGTCTAGATCAAGTAATTATTGCATGATTTAGGTAGCAAATTATATCAAACGCAAAAATAGCATAACACGATACATTAAAAAATTGAATTCGAAGTGGGCTATCAGTATCTATATGTGGTTAATCTATTCATGTTCGTCTGCTTCTTTGTTTCGCTGCAACCAATTGCTCCTTTTTTTGCACTTATTGGCTACTTATGTATGTATTGGGCTCAAAAATACTGTCTATTTAATCGATACAAAAGACCAATTCCAGGAACTGATTTCATTCATAAAGCTGTTTATCAAATAGTCTACCTTGGGCCCCTGACGTACACCTTGGGCAGCTTAACTTGGTCAAACTTATCCCCTACTGGCATTCCCCCTGAAGCACTATATCCTAACCTCGTGGCAATTGGATTTTCTATTCTTATACTCATTGTGCCATTTCCCACTATTATTACTGGTTGCCTCAAGGATGATACAGATGATCAATTAACAAATTATATAGACCAAAGAGATATATTTCCCTCTGAATACGATAGATTAAATCCAACTACCAGAAAAGAAGCGATCGTGGAATTTTAAAAATTTAGAGAAAGTTAAAAAGCCAACTTCAATAAGCTATCCAAGGAATAGCAATAAAAAAAATTAAAACTCATAAATGCCAATGCTCAAAGGGCTCAATTGAATCAAGTGAATCCTCAAAAATTAATGGGGAGTGTATTTAATCCTAATCCTGTGCCATTTATGCAACATCAACCCATGCCCTATTATGCTAACCCTATGTCTTCAGGTTTTGGATCGCATCCTATGAATCCAATGGCAATGGGTGGATATAATCCTCAAGCAAGCATGATGCCACAAGTCCCGTATGGAGCTCCCCAAATGGGAACGGGAATGGGAATGAATATGGGTATGAACAACATGAATATGGGTTATAATCCATATAATCAAATGGGAGGCTACCAAAACGCATACAATCCTTACAATAATTATGGAATGTACGGAGGCTATAGACCATCTTGATTGACATCATTTCTTCTTAAATTATCCATTCAGTAACATATATAGAATGGCAATATCATTTAATTCCATACTTCTTTATTAACTCTCAAAAATATGAGTTGGCTTGAAAGTTCAAATCATAGTTTGCTTGATTATTTATGCATACTTTCTGGAATGAAGGGTCGGTTTTAAGCTTTACTCATAGTTGTCATCCTACTTCATTAGATACTCGAGTTTTTATCGTATTTTTGGCTAAGAAGTGCGACTCCTGATCACAGTATTTGTCGTTTTGGGTCTAGTTTCCATTCTTGACTGATAGCTCTTTAGTGATTTTCTGGGGCTATTAAATCTATTAAACCTAATTTCGATAGTCTTGCTATTTCCTACAATACATGGCGCTTCGATCACTTTGACTTTCGACTGTTTTTCAAAGTTTTTGCCCTTTAGCATCTCCCTGACTTGTCCATATTTTAAGCATTTTTCCAATTTTGCAGATATGATTTGTTCGAAGAGGGGATGATGGACGTAAAACAATTGATTGTAATATTCTTTTTTGTTTTTCGGCAATTTCTATGAACTATAGCTTCTCAATCTCATCTAATAAATTAAATTGAATAATTCCTTTTATATAACTGAATAATTTGAACAATGCATGACCTACAAAATACGATTAATCTGAAAAGATAATATTAGATTAGTGATGATTCCATCACCATTTATAATATATCGATTTAATATAAAAATTTATTAATCAGTTAGTCTCAGTGATAATTTTACTTTAATAACTGTTTATCGATTCTGTTAAACAGTCAAAGTGGTAATTTCTATTGGTTATTGACAGTGATTGGTAAAACAACTCATCTTATTGACCAAATTAATAATTGTATTTTCATTGACTGATTAATCAACCCAAAATAATATAAACATATATATTTATATCTCCCCACTTAGTCGCCAACCCAAATCCAAGCACATCCATGTCGGTGCCAAAATATTTCCAAAGTTATGATCATATTACTTTTATTTTATAATTTGTTATATTCAATCGTCAAAATGGGAAATTATCAATTTCAAATTCCTGATAACATGAGTAGATAGTGGATCAAAGACATTCAAGATAAGAAGCAGGTTTTCATCAATAAAATTACCCGTTAGCAATTTGAATTGATAGATATTTCAAAAAAGTAGTTTCGACTGAACTATAGACTTCTGATTTAGAGGTCCACCTATATCATTCCGAAAACACCGAAAATTATCCTTCTGAAAAATCTGAAGGGGAAAACATGCATATTAGTTCAAAGCCATGATGAGCCCCTCTCAAAATACATCCCTAAAATAGTGATAGTGGCAGACTTGCTGCAACTTATCAAAGAAATAACTCAAGTGGTGAGGTGTCTGTTTCAAAAATACGGTGCTTTTATGCTAACTGACAAAATGATGGGTGTTAATAAAAATATGTAAATCTTGATATGGATTAATGAGGTGAATTATAAAACATAGGTCCAATTCCCCTTAGAAAGCAGTCATCAAATAGAATACGCTATGATATCTCTTGTTATAAAGATGATAAGATAACACTCTTCCTTCTCTCTCAAATATGATGTTCTGTCCAATCCTCCTCAAAACTTTTAGACTTTCCTCTTTGCTTTAAATGAACTGATTAATCATCAAAAAATCATGAGAAAACCGCTTCATACGAGATAAGCCTTTCGAAGAGCATTTTCGCCTCAATCATTCCCCCAGTAAAAGTCAAAATAAATTCATAGAATTGCTCCTTTAACTATGAAAAAATAACTAATCTTCAACAAGCAAGCATCCAAAATTAATAGAATCCCTTCTTTTATTAAGGCCATCAAACAAAACAAAACTTACTTGCTTAGGAGTCTAAGACATAAAACTGCAGTTTCAATTGATGATTCCAAGTGCTTTAAAAACGACCATAGCGAAAGAAATTCTCCTCCATATAATCAATTTAAATCTCTCGACAAACTAAAGAGTCCTAAAGGGTTAGATACTCCGAAAAGTGGATATGATGTAAGTTCTTGCAAAATAGAGAAAAATTACAGATCAAATTCTAAAGGTGAAACGGCTTAGCCTCTAACAGCCTCTGGAACATCAAGCAGTAACATGGCAAAAAAGAAGCCCGGCTTAGACAAAGATACATTCAAGATTAATATTCAGTAAATGCCTCAGTCCAATAAATAGTTTCAGCCAAGTAGTACTGGAATATCAAGTTATCTACAAAAAGAGGAGAGTTCTCTTTTATTCAGATCTGTTCATAAGATTCCTCAAAGTTTGAAACAGCCAATGCCTCTCGTCTCGCTCTGTCCCAACACGAGTGAATCAAAATACTTCGATACAAACTGCAAGATTGAAGAGTTATTTGATGAATAATCAAAGAACAAATCCAATTCCAAAACTATCGAATAGTAGTTCGGCTAAATGTTCTCAAATCCCCCAAAAAGTCCAAGAAATTATTTTGACGTCTCTCCTGAGAGCACTGAGCTTATGGAAGAATTCGGTAAAATTATGAACATTAATTGATTTTTATAGTATACAATGTTAGACATTAGATTCAATTATCCAATTAACTGACCAGTTTGAGAAAACGCCATTTTAATGAGATACTATTCATTATTGATTATGCTATAAGTTAAATATAAGGTTACTAATTATCGTTCTCAAGATCAAACAAATAAAAGATAACCTGATTTTTAAAATACTTGACTGGACTAATTTTTCAAATAATCAGAATTGAATGAATTTTTGCAGCTCGAGTCCATTAATAAATTTATATTTTCCCCGTATAATAAATTGAAATGGGAGATATTCTTTCCGTTGAAGTTTCCAGTAATTTTGCGGATAACCTAAAGTTCTTGCAGTCAACCGAGGATAACAATTTTGGAAATATTGATATTTATAGAATGACAACTCCGCCCTACGAGTACATCTTTTCCTTCAAAAAAAGCTACATTTAGAATAACTAGAACCTCAATCGTTACTTTGCCCTCATGCAGAAAATTAAAATTATGAACCACTCCGCAATTGCCAAAATACATGTCTGCGAAATTATCGGCGGTAAATTTATGGTAATTAAGACAAACAACTTTGCATTAAACACAAGGAAATGCATGCCTATTGCACTTACTATAATTTTACTTTTGAGCAGGCCATTGCCAAAAAGATAGAAACTAAAGGATCCTTTTTGTAAGAAGAAATAGTATATATCATGAGTTCTTTGGTGGATCTTGCCATATATTTGGAGGCAGCCAAGATATCTTTTGGCAATTACAGAACAGGAAACATATACCTCAGTCCTTAGGGAATGGTAAAAGTGTATCTTTTAAATCTGGAATAGGGTAACAAACATAACGGCTACTACACCATTTTGACATAAACTAAGCAAATTAATCAATATACCCTTGCTCCTGAACAACTGGTTGCCCTTAGGAACAAGCAATACAGCGCCTCTTTCGATTATTATAAAGCTGATATGTTTTCAATTGCAATGGTTATACTCAAACTGATGTACCTAGATCAATCTAAATTTTACTACAACCAGGAGCGGAAAGAAATCCTCATCAGCAAGATCTTATTCGGCTTGGAGATTGCCGAGAAACGCTACTCAAAAAAATTAATAGAATTGATAAAATGGTGCTTTCAAGTTCTGCCTTAAAATAGATGCAGTTTTAAGCAGGCCAGCAAAGCATTGGCAGATGTTAAAACTCATTCAGGGAGTAGTGTGAATTGCATTAGGCTTGATAGAGTAGAGTCCAAGCAAAAAGGTCCAGGAAGCTTAAGTATTAATATATTTAATCCATAAATAAAAGATAAGACTCGCTCGAGTTGCAATAGTCTGACAAAGAAAGCAAGTGATGAACCGATCAGTTTCAGTTCTAGTATTTCTCATGAAAATAGGGGATACAGGACTAGTTCTTATAAGAAAAACTGATTGGTTTTGATTTTTATACTTGCTTGCATCTTATACATATTTTAGTATTAAAACAAAAAGGAATTATTATATAGATCAAGATCATACGTTTAGTCTCGATAATTTGACTTTATATATTTTGAAAACCGTTCATATACAAGAAACTTTTTAGGGAGAAATGGAATGATTTCTTTGGAACAAAGATCCATCTCACGCTGCAGTGATTTTCGAGATTTATTTACTGGAAATTATTTGTCTTTTATAAACTCCCATTTCTTTTCTACTTTTATAAGTAGGTAAGTCTATAAAATACCTCTAATAATTAAGCACTATTAATAATTTATAACTCAAAGACTAATACAATGAATCATAATTCATTTGTCAACTATCCAATCTATTCTCAAAATGGTGATCTTGAAGGGAATAAAACTGATTTCTCAATGAGTGGGCAAAAGAGCATATATATACACTAATTCTATACTGAATAGTTTTTCTCTCCTCCAACCATCAGAAAACCAAAACATGAAACCATGGCTGAAGATACTAGAAAATTCTCATAAGACCCCTCAAGCGCTAGAATGGTCGCTGAACTCACAGAATTAATTCCATAGCTATCTGAAGAGATCAAGAATATGAACCGGAACTAATTTATGGAAGCCTATGCCTTGGCAATGCATGAAAAGAAAAAAGTGGGGATATTCAAAGCAGAGGAAAAAATGATGAAAGCTTAAAAAGATTGCAAAGCCAAAAGCAAACCAATGGAGAGATAAGCAAGAGAGCCACCAAAACAGAGAGAAAAATAAAAAAATACCCTTTAACACTATTTTCCATAAGTAGAAGAAAATCGCAAAAGGACACATGAGGTGATGATGTCAACTAACACATTTAAGACAAAAAATAATCAGGAGATACTTATTTCTGGGAATAATTAAAGACAAGCCCAAGAAAGTAAACTTTAAAAAGGAAAATCTACCTTTGAGATCTGGCCGAAGAAACCATCAAACAAAATTTCACAGAAATTAACCAGAGAAATTCAGAAGGACTTATCAGATGATGATTATGATCCTGAGGAAGAAAGCAAAGGCTATAAAAAGATGCATGACGAAGACTATGAAGTTTCCACAAAGATTCGATATCAAAATAGCAATAAAAGCAATAAGACCCCGATAACCAAAACCAAAGATAACTTCAGAAAAATTAGACAGCAATGATCATCAAATATATATCTACGTTAGGAA
>Ga0302191_10000650_pt1 | contig 22442 bp, 16 predicted proteins | sample II_Bog_E3_1_FD_198775 | JGI IMG/M metagenome (GOLD analysis project Ga0302191, IMG submission 198775) | Peat permafrost microbial communities from Stordalen Mire near Abisko, Sweden - II_Bog_E3_1 | ecosystem: Environmental > Terrestrial > Soil > Wetlands > Peat | place: Sweden: Abisko...
TTAAAGCCATTTCTGCTTTCGATGAAAAACCGTTTAAAATTCCAGGGCCTGGGACTTATGAAACTATTGAGCCAAAAAGTCAGAAAAAAATTAGTCTCTCCGGAAGGCTCGTCGATATCTCTGATAAATGGAAGTAATTTGTGCCCGGCCCAGGTGCCTACAAAACCCTTTAGTTGCTAGATAGTCACATGAAATCCAACATCAGCAGGTTTTAAAGCTGCAAATCTGGTAAATTCAGCAAGGGAGAAATTCGAAACGAATATGAGAAGATGAGAAATAAGCAAAATTATCCGAGTCCAGCTAAATATAACGGACTTTAGCATTACTAAGTGATTGACCGCTTTCCTCGCCACAAGGGTCAATCTTTCAGTCGTATTTCTCGCCCTCCTATCGCCCTCCCCACAGTTGCGCCCGGTCCTGGAGCCTACAATTCGCTCTCTGACTTTGCTCCTTGATGGTGTTTAATAATAATAATACATTAAATTTGAGTGATGAAGCAATCATTGATAATGTGCTAGAGAATCGACTCCTTTTCCGAGCATAAAGAGATATGCGTCATTGAAGGACACCATGTGTCTATCACCGCCTATAATGATCATACATTCGTTATACAATAGACCAGCGTGACCGTCTCTCGCACAAGGCTTCTTACCGATGACTTGTCCTTTTGTTTAGTCGTAGATTACCTTGGGCAAATTCATGCTGTCTTTGGCGTTATCAGGCTGTTCGCCCATACAATTAATACTGAAAACAAGTGCTTCGGAAGTCGGTGAACGACAGCGATTCTTACTCTTGATGGGTAGGCTATCGTAACAGCTTTCGATGCTGGTCAGTATCTTCTTTTTGCGTATAAGAAAATCTCGGTACTTCTTTTCCTGTACCAGAGACATCTTTCTTTTAAAATTTCCATCAGTTTAAACTGGACTGCGAGCAGACTCACGCTTTGCAAACTATAAATTAGTTAGTGTCATGGGGCTAGGCTCATTCTTTTGCGTGACTGATTGAAGGCCTAGCTTGAATAAGCCATACCCTTTGGATCGGCCTAGCGACATTTTGGTGCGTTATCTCATGCGTTTGTGTTCGGCAATGGTTGGCGATTCATCGAGCTGTTTGAGAGTGGGAGAGGGATCGTAGAGTTCGTTCGTACTTGAGTGTATCTTCACCCATCGTTTGCGCGGAATCGAGTAGACAGTCACATCATTTTGCTCCTTCGTTATCTTCCTTATCCCTCCGAACAGGAACATGCAGCTAGATTTTTCATGCAATACTAAAGTTGCGCCTTTACGCTTCTAAATCGCAGATGCTATACCTATGGCCAACAGATGTTATCAGTCCGCACTATTTACTGCCAAACTCTAGATTTGATATCCCACACCCAGAAATCACCGAAGACATCGTCTGCATTTCCTCCACCGAAAAGGTAAATTTGATCTTGAAACAAACAGCAACTAATATTGCCTCTTGGGCTTGGCTGTTTTCCTTCACTCATTATGATTTAATAGTTCAGCTCATTTTGTTCTAACTTCTGAAGCGAAATTCGGATGATGTTCTGCTGGTAGTTGGTAGAATTGGAGTCATATCCTCCAACGACATAGAGATCATCTTCTAAATTAGTTTGCTACTACTGTAAAGAATTGTGCTATGTGAATCCAAAGCGAAATTGAATTTATTCCCCTTTTCATCAAAACACTTACAAAATGACCAAATATTCTAAAGTAGATTGTATCGATAAATCTGTTAACTGTTGCTGACCACGCTCTTCTGCCCTCCCACAAGGATTATACTCGTATTATAAGAGGTCATTGTATGACTTCTGAGAGCGCCAGGACTGCACTGCTTCTCGTTTCTCGCTTTAACTGACTGCCAATTCACTACTTGTTCTGAGAGATTGCAAGTATACATATCCTTCATAATACCATTTTCGGAACTAAAACCTCCATGCACATAAACATGGTCATCCTTGATGCATGAAGCAAAGTAAGACCGTGTGGAGAACGAGCGTGCAAACTTGATCTCGACCCACCTGGTATCAATATCTTTATGTGAAGGCGAACTGGTGTGGATATCGACAGTCAATTTATTGGGATGTTTTCTTACAGATTGGTAGGTCTATTCCATTGACTTTGATTATATAATCATGGGGCACGGACGATCAGTTACATATTAATCAACAAAACTAAAAAGTATATTAGTATCAGTGAGTTTTAACTATTTAGATGTAGGACTATATTATTCGTTGTGGCTGCTATTTTGACATTCGCTCGAGCAGGCCCACTGTGATTAGTAAAACAAGGGTTACTGCGGCGTACCAGAAGAATATGTTAAATATTAGTTATTCGTCTATATATTTGAAGAGGTACCAGCTGCCATGACATACCCGATCAGAATTTGAGTAGTGGCCGTAATTAGATTAGCTACACACATTAGTACTGCTGAGTAGAAGCCTAAATATTTTGTGCGATAGCGAACATCCACCACTTTCACCAACTCCATTGCCACAAGACTGCTCATTGTATTGTAGGATCCTCCCAAGCAAAGGCCGACCCCTGCAATCATCACGAAATATTGAGTGATGTTAGCTTCGATTATCATCAACAGATAACACAGAATCATTAAGACGAGGATTAATGGGGCTAAGAGCAAGCCTTTATTTGGTATTCTTTTGAAAGCAAATCCTAGAGCAATTGAGCTGACAATACTAGCACTGTCGAATGTGATTGGAATATAAGCCGAGTAATCTACTAGTCCACGCATGTCAAAGTACATTGGTAACTGAGTCAAGTATGGACTACCCACAGCAGAATGCCATACTCGATGGACTTGATAAGAGAGAACGCCAGAGTCAAACAGATTACTGTTGGTGATTTAAACAATTTTACGACATTTTCAAAAGGTTTTGTCTCTGTCTTTGTACTGTCACTGCATTCGCTTTCTTCAATTAATGATTGCTCTGTATCTGCGACGATCATATCTTCCTTAGGTAGTTCTTCGATAAAGCAAAGCACGAGTATGCTATTGACTGCTACGAACATTCCAACTAAGAACATACTGACTTGCCAGGGCAAATCATTGCTAATTACAAGATACTGACAAATAACAAAGCCTATGATGTTACCTATATTGGTATTTGTTGACCAGCAGGCAAGCAAAATTGCCTATTCTTTATTATCGAATTGAGAGTTTACTAACATCAGTAGATTTGGCCATGTGTAGCTCTGGAAGTAACCGTCAATCGACATCAACACGCATAAAATTGCGAATGATTGTGCAGAGGAAGATATTAAACAGATAGGAATCAAGATATAGAATAGAGCAGTAAGCATTAGTCCACAAACAAGAGCAAGTACTGGCCGACTGAATGGGACAACTGCTTGTTGAAAGTATCCTATTGCGAGTGCATATATCATCAGTGAATCAACAACTCCTAAATGTGCGCTGAGGTACCTAGCTGAGAGTCCTAAACAGCAACTGTCTATGCGATCATTCCCTTGGAAAAAGAGTATGTGGTGCGAAGCGAGTGTATGCTAACGTAGCTGAAGAAGGTGATAAGATAAACCTTGGCCCTGTACTCCATTATTATTTTAATCTTATTATAAAAAACTGATACTAGGCCTTATAAAGATCATGAACCCTTTATTCGTTTTAGACGCTATTACTCCAACCGCTTTCTCTCGGATTGCATGCAGCATTTCTTGAATTTTAGAAATGAACCGCAGTAGCAAGGCTTATTTCCGTACTTCGATTCGTTTCGAAAGTATTATTCCTTAAGGTCGTATGATGGCTTCTCTTAATGATCTTCTCCCTTTTATAATACCAAGGCGGTATTCTCTTGTTGTTTACCCTTAAAGAGGGTCATGCCATCCATTGTTCCGTATAATCTCTAAAAGTTATCATTAAAAACGCTGTAGGCTGAGAGACTACCTTTCTTTCTTTCGCCTAAATTGGTAAAAATCAGATATAAGCCTGTGAAAATGAAATAGATATTCTGAAGATGGAATACGGTCGATAGATAGAGTCCACCTATCCAAACTATTATTTTAATTATGCGCACGACTGTCTTCCTTTACATAGGTATTTAAATATTATCTATGGGATGTATTATCAGTTTATATTGACAATCTCTAGATTAAAGATTAGTCAACTTCAACCATTAGACAACAATATGAAACAATGATCATTCACGGCACTTTGATTGGCGCTCGACAGATAGGGCACTATGGTTTTGTTTGAATCCATTCCAATATGCATTTGTAGTGAAACAGATGCCCACAGGAACTCAACTGTCGACAGTTTAATAGGTCTGATAGACAGATCGTGCAAGTCTGATTCGGGGCTGAAATTCCAGTCACAAATAGATGATCTACTCGAAGCATCAGTTTATTATAGCGACGATATTTTCCTATTGCGGCTACTAAGTTCCCAAGAGCGACAAATAATGCCTTAAAAGCCGAGAACAGCCACAAGTAATTAAAGAGTCCTCTATTTACCCTATTTGTCAGTTATGCTGCAAAAAATAGTCGACAGATGGCAAAGAAGTGCCATTCTCTTATAGAACTTCCAATGATCTGCTGTATTATCTATAATTTATAATTGGGATGAATCTTGTCGATGTTTTGATTATAGTAGCTTAATAAATTGTTTTCGATTATTATGGTACTGAGGAAGAGGAACATGGCCTAGAAACATAGCATTAGCAAAGGAAAAATCAGAAGATTCACCATATTCATGCTCACGCCCAGAAATAGAGATAATTATGACAGGAACAACCCGATTGCCACCATAAACATTACTAATGAAATCACCTTTGCATGGGAGAGAAGCCGAGTCAGTTTGACTTCGTAAGAGTATGCACCTAACAAAGTTTATCTCTCCAGTCGAATGGTCTCAATAACTTTGCGGAGCATATCCACAACTATATAGTTGAGTATCCATATGGTCAAATCAAACATATTCCAGTTAATTTATGGCTGTATCAATATTATGATGGCTAAATGGTAGAGGGGCGAATACTCGAGTCCATTTCGGCGGTCCATGCGTGGTTAAACTATACTAAGCCATGCATGCACTTTCCTAACTCCTGATTTTATCAGGATATACAGTAGAACAATGATTAATAGGCTATCGTAGGTAATGAGAGGCGGCGCTTCAACGGAAAGCTGACTGGGTGAAAAGAGTTGTACTGTGAAAGTTCAGCGGAGAGGTTCCACATCTGAAATTAACATTTATAAATAATTAAATTTCAAAGCTTATTTTAAAAATCAAAATTTAAGGTTTTGTTATGATCCGGCATTTTTAATGAGGATGTGTTGGATTTACGACACTTAATTGTGATATTAATTTATGTAAAACTAATCCAACCCAACCAGTCAAAAAATTATCGAGAGCGTTTAGAGAAGTAGTGACCTGCTCACGCAAAAGAAATACTATGAGTTTGCACAGAAAATCAAGTCTCTGTCTCTCCGCAAGGCTCAAACTGGCAAGATAGAGGAGTCCGAGCAGATGCTTAGTATTGGCATTGAGAAGATGTTGAGTCTGGAAGAGACCGAAATAAATGCTGCCAACGAGTTGATTACTCAGCTATTGTAGCTTTATTCAAATCAACGACAACTTTGGAAAGAGGATACTTCAGGTACCGTTTAACCTACCTAGGCAAATTGTTTCGTTTGATTAACCTTAAACCTAATCCCAAGAAAATCGAGCACTATCTCACAATAATCAATAAACTTTGCCACATTGAGAATTGCCCTTAAATTGCTGAGGACCTAATTAACTACTTTTAGGCGAAGTAGCTATTTGTAATGGCTTAACCACATGTGGTTTCACAGACCATGTCTCGGATCGCTTCCTTTCTCGAAAAATGGAAAGGAAAGGTCAACTAAGAAGAGTATTTTAGCATAGTTTCAAGGATGGCTTTATTGTATTTTTGGATTTATCCAGAAAAGGACTTTACGCAAACGCGAACTTCGACGAATCTATGGTACTATTAACTGAGGTGCCAGGGCACGATCCATTCGTTAAATTCACGAGATTCCTGATTCAATCAGTCCAAATGAAGTCAAGGGAATGCTACGAAAAGATCGGAACCTGCTATGCGAAATTTCTATTGAAGGAAACCTTCTTTTCTCAAATATACGATGCTTATGGAGTGAAATTTTTCAAAAAATAAAAAAAATAGTTTGGTCCCCTTCAAGGGTTGTTGACTTCTTTTAAATGATGCAGCATTAATTGATAAGCCCTTGAATAACTGAAATGTATTAAAATCTATTAATTTTATTTTTAATAATTCACAACTGAAAAACAATGTTGGACCATGGCTAGACTAATAGCTACAAAATTGAAACCATGGAGCGGAATGAGTAATATGAATAATAAAGGGAATTTTTATTATCAGATTAAGTGTTTTATTTAAATGAGAAATTAGGAGATATAAAAATTAAAATTAATACTGAGCATGTAAATATTTGAGGGTGAAATCATCAATTTTCAACAAATTGGATAGACAACATAAGTAATGGGTATCCAGGAAAATATCTATGGAATTTGCAGAGAAAAATTGTTTTCTAAATTTTGTTGGTTTTATGGAAATATGAAAGGCCCGGGTCGACCTCCATTTTCAAGAGCATTGATGATCTGAGGCTAGTTTGAAATTATGAGTTCACCAATTTGTTTATTTTATTGACTTTGTTTCTATCTTTGAAGGGATAGCTCCTCTTCTAATCTTCTTACCGTTTCCTTATGGATTTTCCTCTCAGCTCTCTACTAAGCCTTTCGTATTTTTTTTGCTTCCAAGCTTTCAAAAATTCTTCCTTCTTTCCTCCATGTGGACATAATCAGCCTGGCTGTCGTTTGACAAATTTAAAGAGCCTTTGCGGAAGAATTAACAGAATTTCCATCTTTTTCGACCATACTAATCAATATTTTTCTTTTCTAAGATAAAATGATAATTACTTCCAATGTATATTTATTGTAACAAGCTTTTTGGCTGGGATTATCTTCAATTGTTTTAGAAATTGGTGTATTCATGAAGGAAAGGAAATATTATAATATCATATATAATATTGCAAGAGTATAAGCCAAGGCTAGCATTCCAATTATTCTATTTATAATTGTACTATCTTTTGTTTTTGCCAAAGGACTCCCCAGAAAGTTATCTGCTCGTTGAAAATTGATTTATGATTATTAAATAATAAATTCCATCTCGTAGCTTTTTTTGTCGATTCAATTCCTTCGCTGCTTTTTCTTTATTCATCAAATTGATGCAGTAAATTAAGCTTATGAGAAGGAATTTGCTGTAAAATTAAAAAATGATTAGTTAATTTACCGATTTGACTTCAATTATTTTTGAATTTTAAAATAAAAAGCGTCCCAGACTTATCAATGATGGTTTTAGTTTTATTTCAGAGTCCAAATATGAAATGTTTGGTAAATATTGAATTTTAAATCCTTATTGATTATCGAATTAGGCACTTATTGATGAGACTTATAATTAAAATCGAATCAAAACGAAATATATCGATGTTGTCTCATTTCTCATAGCACTTTGGTTCTTTAAGCTTTTTATACAATATTTTCATTTTTCCAAATCTTTGAACTTGTTTTTTCGTTTCACAAAACTTATTGCATTTTACAAATATAGATTTTTACTTATGATGCCATCAAACATTTTAACAAAAATTAAGTTGAATTTCTGCTGACAGTGCGATGTTTTTTACAAATTAAAACCATTTTATTAATTCTAGCAATAAATTGTTCAAATTGTTGTTTTCATTATTTTATGTTAATGGTTTTTTTCATTTGTTGGCTTATAGATGCAAAAAAATATGGAGGCACTTTCATCGAAAATTATGATATTTATTTGCTGTTTTTAGGAAAATATATATTTTTTTATTCAGCCGAATCGATATATTTTCGCCAAAACCTGTCAAGAAAATCTTTGAGAAAGTTTTGTTGTAAAATTTGTCTTATTTCTATAAAAAACTGTCAAGGGTTGGTTTGGTTATCCAATAATGAGTGTCTTTAGCATTTTATAAGCTCCCTTGAGACATATCTTTCTGGAAAATGATATGTTTCCTCTGATTTTGTAAATATTCCAGTCACCCCAACTAAATATAATTGAAATTATAAAGAGGCGATTCATTGATATTTGCTAAACAGTTACGGTCAGATATTAATATAATCTGATTAAGGCTCCTAATAATCAACGAAACAAACCCGTTTTAAATTCGCTAATAATAAAGTTACATCTTCTTTATCAATGACTTCAAAATGAAATCAGCTTAGATCCACTTAAACAGATGAAAAGTAAATACTGATCTCTAAAACTAAGCTATTTTGTGAAAAGATGTCCTAAAGTTTGCAAGTAGTTTATTTGCAAATATTATTATACCTAATATATTAATAGCAATAACATATTGCCTCAACATGTATTTATTTTAATTCTCAAAGGTCAAATAATGACTTCAATTAAGATCTACTTCGATTGCCTGCCATTTATTTTATAATTTTATATTTAACTGTAAAAACTGCAAGAGCAATAACTTTGCGAAGTAATGATAAATAACTGAATTAATATCTAAATATAATGCGGTTTTAATCAAATGAGTATTATCTACATATATAAAAATAGTATCAATGTCCTTCTCGATCCTCAAACTGATAGGAGGGATTCGATTCATCGAGGTATGCATTATTTTCGAATCGACTCTCTAATTTTTAGCTTAGATAGGGATTTGTCAAACTGCTCAGTGATCGGTTACGGTCTTATGCATGAGAATGGGTTGGCGAGAGTGATAGTGATACCTTACTTAATTTTGCAAGCAATCGCATGTCAGGAAAGAGATGACTGCAGGATGGACTAAGGAAAAAGTTGTTAGAGTCAACTTATTCCAAACCACCCCATTCAATGCCATCCTCTCGTTAATAGTTAGAATCTTCCTTTACAAATTTATCGAGTTATTATTTGCTGCAAAGAGGAAACATCATCCTGTATGATTTAGGGCGACAGTCCTCCTTATCTTTAGATTAATTGAGAGTTTATGCGCCAAAATCTTATTGCTATTAACGGAGTTTAAATGTATCCTCCGAAGTGGAGCTTATAGTTTGCTAATTAGGCCGAATAGTCTTCAAATCCTCCTTCCCTGAAGTTTCACCGGAGGGAATATCATCGACTTGAGCATAATACTCAGTATTTTGTCTGTTATTTTTTATTTATTTTTGTTTCTTGCTAAGCTCCAATTCTTCCCCTTCTTTCCCATCTTATTTTAAGTTGATAAGTCTTAGTTATCTTCTAATTCTTTAAACAGTGTTCTAATCAATTCTCAAACTAGTAGTATCTTCGTTTTTGTTCTTTCCCCTCCCTAATTTGACAATCAAGTCGGTAAGTTCCGTATTCTCAACAATTGTAGAAAGAACATTCGGTTTTATTGACTTCATAGTTATAGTATTTCTTTCTCCACTCTACTTGTTGACTTTTCTAAGGCAACGGCGCACTGTTGAATAGAAGTGGTTCTTCACTGAATTGTCAGTCCTATCTTACCGAAAAAATACCGACCACTAAAAAGTTGAGATATTTGCTTCCATTTACAGCCAAAACGACGATGAGCCTAGAAAAGAACCTCGTCATCCTTGGTACTCCAAGCCTTGTTGTCAATTTATGGATTGAGGTGGTTATACCATCTATATGAAACTCAGATTACCTTTAACGGCATTGTTTTCCTGTCCTCTAAAAAGTTGTTCCAATTGATAGTTTTTCAGCAACTAAGCTCCAATTCTTGATGCCATACTTGCGAATTATTTTTAGAAGTCTGTCGTCTTACTAAATAAGTTAGAGTTTACGATTTACTGCCATCCTTTTCTCGTGTTCTACATTTAACTAATATGAAACAGCGTAAGCTATTACTATTTGTCGTGTTATTAAAAAAACGTTAAGAAACATACCTTCGCAAATAGTTATCAAGATGAATCCCTTCCAATCAAGTTAAAAAACGCAGCTGTATATTTGAAGATATATATTGGTTAAAGGAAAGGCAAGAGAGTACCGGAAATTCAGGCTGAAGTTACTGGAAGTAGAATGATTTTATGGAGACCAAGCTGATTCAAAATATTCTAATGCTTAATCCTTAGTTATAGAGTATTCGTTTTGAATTTATATCTTCAATTGATAAATAATCTATCTCGGCGAGATAGATATGAAATCTTATGAAATATATTATATTATGTTCACCACTGCAGTTATCCTTTCCTTGCTCGTTTTACAGGTATATTCCGCTCAGAACATTCTCATAATGGGGGCCATTCCTAATTAAGATACTCTCTCTGCCCAACTGATCAACCAGCGAATTATCAATCAAGCAATATTCATGGCCAATGCCTCTTAATCTACTGGCGATAACAGATTAGTCATAATTCCAGAGAAAACTTTTTATACCCTTCCCATTAGCATCAATTATATGCACGATATCATTGTTTAAATCCGCGGAAAAATAACCGCGTGCAATCGAATTCGCAACTGGCCTAAAAATTCAAATGGCATCAGCTATCAGAATTTTATATCAATTGATCACAGTCAAAACATCACACTAAGAGGTGGTGGAAAGATTGATGGACGAGGTTATATTTGGTGGCTCGACAGTTGGATTGTGGATAAGAAGTATCTGCCAGGAGGATCAGGTCGGCCACATATGATATCTACTGACTTCGTAAGCAATTTAGTCATTCATGATTTGGTGCTCAAGAACTCGCCTAACTACCATATAAAATTAGACCAGACTGTTGATACAGTCATTTACAACATTAACATCCGCGTTAATACAACGGCTCAACTTGGTATACTCAAGCGCAACTATCTTATTGGTATTGTACCAATGTTTCCTCTTAATACTGATGGCATTGATCCTCAGGGCCGTAACTTTCATATCTTCAATATAACTTGTCAAAATTACGATGATGTCGTAGTTCCCAAACCCGCACATAGTAATCCAGCGAATTTGGCCAACTGTACTTAGAATATGCTGATCTAGAACATTACAGTACGATTGGGTGTAGGCCTTACGGTTGGAACAGTTCCTCCAAGACCATAAATTAACTGCGTAAGGAACATTACCTTTAGAAATGCACACATGGAAAAACCCTTCAAGGGAATATACATCAAGACAAATCCTGGTGAGAATGGATATGGTATCATCGACAATATACTCTATGAGAATATTACTATGCACGAACCTATATGGTGGGCACTTTACCTTGGTCCTCAGCAACAGAAACAGCCAGACAGAGGAGGGCCTGGATGCATGTTGTATCCGTTTGATCCGAGAGGAACTTGTCAAACTCAGCCTCGAATCAATATTACTAATGTAAAGTTAAAGAACATACACATTAAGAATAGCTTGCTTTTTCCAATTGTGATGAGATGCAACGAGACTAACCCCTGCAAGGGCATTGAATTTGATAATGTTCAAGTCAAAGGTTGGTTGATTGGTAAAAAGAAAAAGGGATACATTTGCTAGAATGTTGAGGGCATACAAAAAAACTCTTACCCCAAACTGGATTGCCTTACTTCGACTGAATAAAAAGATAATGAAGTGACGGCAGATGCAAATTTGAGAGAAGAAGAGTAACATGTTGATTACTCTATAATTTTGTAAGCAATGTAACGTGCTTCTCTTGCGATTCCCTACGAAGAGGACGACGACGAGATGGAGTCATCTTTATTTTGGAGCATGATTGATCACGCAGCAATGGGCCATCAAACCTAACAATTGATATGATTATCCTATTTCATAAAGCAAATTCATTTTATCTCTCTTTGCTTCCTTTCATCCCTCATACAAATAATTATCACTATTAAATTTATCTCTGCTGCAGTTTTTATCGTTAAATTGGCCAAAGTAATGATAAGGGATACAATAGACATGAATTATCAACTCTTCACTACTATAATTTACGACGCGAACCGTATTCCTCTACTTTTAGCATATTTTTAAAATACAGATAGTCTTCCTGCTGTGAATATTTTCCCTTATAATTGTCCAATTCAGTGGGTAGTTCTTGCTGCAAGGGCACGTAGTACTACAGCACCCTATCGTATTTGGCAGCCAGTCGACTCAGCCAATTCGTAAACGAGTATCGTACTTTTGCCTCTTCTGTCATAAATCTAAATATAACTAAATGAGGTTTAGTTTTTAAAATGTAAATTGTCTTTTCACGATTCGCGAATTATTGTTATAGTTTGATTCACTATTGAACTTGTTATTGTCCTTTATTCATTATTAATTTAAAATCTAAAGGCGGGAAATGATCAATGGAAATGATTATGAGGCACTCACAACGCATGGCATCGACCAGTTGTTCGACGAACACTTCGAAGGACAACAGTTCATACTGCAGATCAGATAGATTATACCGAGTCCTTAGGCATTCACGTAGACTTGATATAAATTAGGGTCCTAATATCTGATGGCTACACTTGGATAAAAGGATAGTTTACAAATAAGGCTAAAGCCTTTGTCAGCCGATGTACTATTGATTCAATTATACTTAGACTCAAACACAGAGCTAAATAACTCAGTGATCACCTTCCTAAGCGAGGATATCTAAATGTTTCCCTCAAATTATGAGTTCAAATTAAATCGAATTTTGGTAATTGACACTCGTGTGCACTGTATGATTGGAGAGCCGCTGCCCTACAGTGAGTATATAAAAAATGTATGGTTTTGGATATTGAGGGTTATTTCAATGCAACAGGAAGCAACAAGATACCTAAATTATTTTTGCCAATCAAAAAAATTAAGGAAATGGAGATTGGAAAGGTCACTGGAACCATCCGTGCAAAAGTATTACGAAAACCTGACAAAGTCAATACTTTTATGAATATTGTGATTGAGGATGACGCAAAGGATCAAATTCAATGCTGCTTCTTTGGAGATAAAGCACATGAGTACAAGAACTTTTTGATGGTTGGAGGCTGGTACTGTTTTGAAAACCCCATTCTCCAAATGAACAACCGCTTGAATATAATAGAGCTCAAAATTACAGCCAACTCTAAAATAACCAAGGAAAAATAGTAATCGATCAAACCAGGCATAATAAATAACAATATCCAGCAATCAGCGGCCAAGGTGAAAAGATAAATTGTGTAATTTGACGTCGGTAAAGGTTTAAGGTAAGGATTCGATCCAACCAAGAACTATTTTATAGTGGCTCGCGTTTTAAAAAATAATAAAATCAGGGCTGAGGTTGGAAGGTCATTTGATTGCATTGATTAGAATAGTGATTTGTTCTAAATCATGCTTTGGACTGACTGTCAAGAGGAGGTCACCATTGGATAGACATATAAGTTCTCTGACTTGAAAGCCAAAATATACAGAGAGAAAATCACCTTGCAATCGCAGTGGAAATTCACAAAGATCACAATCTAACCTGTCAAAATTCGGTCTAAAAATTAGAAATTGTACAATATCCCTTATAATGAGGAGAATATGTCTGGTCGCCCTTTGGGTAGCAATCCAATCGTGTACTCCATAAGCTAAATGGTGGAACTGAGCAGATCTCCCTCATAACACAAATTGTATATCATCAGTACAGGATATTTAATCGTTAATTTTGAATATGTTGGCGTTAACATGGACTTTATAAATGAAATCAAAAGGAAACTGTTCTTCATGCGATGTGAGAAGTGTGAGGATAATGAATACGTAAAAACTAAGACAACTGCTTAGTTAATCCGTGGTCAAGTGGTCTGCGGTCACTGTAAATAATCTGATAACCTAACTGTCATGTGGAATATTAAAATTAATTTCTTTGATGCAAGGCTGCAGATCCCTTGCAAACTTAATAGCGAGGTAGCAGTGAAACTTCTAAATAAGACACCGCTCGAGGGGTTGAATATTTTCTTCTAAAGTTCAGAGAAGTTAAAGAGGTTAATTGAAAAAAAGCTGAACTACTGCAGAGGGGTGTTCAAGTTTAACATTAAAAAGAATGATAGGAAACCGGATGAGCCCTTTTTCAATATTTGTGAGTCTTTTGCAAATGATGATCGATTTTATTTGGACAGGGCCAAAAAAGAACTCAAGAAAACTGAATAAATTTATAGGAAGTACGAAAATTGGCCCAACTAACAAGAAGGTAAAACACGAACACAGGGAAGTTCGTTGAAGAAAAAATCATTTTCGCGACAGAACAGCGAACAATAATAGAACCGTGAGGAAAATGAATGAATTTGCAATGTCATATATAACTTCATCTTTTATTTTGCAGGCCTTCACAGCAATATAATACAAATTATTTAAATCGCAAATAATCCACCAAAAATCAAATCATTCCAGCATTTATACACCTCTCTGGTTTCGATAGATCAGATCTTTGATTAGATGATAAACCTGCTCGTTGTTAGTGCAGGTAAAGGCTGGTTTCATGGAATTCCCCATTTATATTGCGATGAAACAGTCGTAATCAAATCTGTTAGAGTCGCAGGCAAACCAATACTCAAAACTTCCGGTGCCCCAAATTCTACCCACAGACTATCTAACAAGCAATACATCTTTGATTTACGTTATTGGTATGCGTTTACTTGTTCCGAAGGGAAAGTAATAAGTTTTGATGGTCACGCATTGCTCTCGTACTTTCACATCTTTGTCGTCATAGAGCACTTTAGAATCAAGCATTTTATAAAATATAAATATTAACTAATTAACTCCATATATCTTCATATGAATCAAGTTACCGTGATCGCAATTTGCTTGTTTGTTCTCGTAAGTTGTCAGCTATCAGACGAACCAAATTAGCAGTGCAGCTGGAGAGGACTGAGGGATTGTCCCATTGAATCATCTGGAAGTGCTCCTATTTGCGACCACACTAATCCAGCTGATGTCGCACCTGGAATTCTAGGTATGATTATATGCGCTTCGGAAACACCCAAGGCAGTTGGAGGCAAATTCGATGTCGGTATGGCAGTTTTTGGAAATATTTTAACAGTCGATGTCATTCCACAATCGATTTAAAACTAGGAAAACAACATTAACTGCAGCAATGGTCAGGGTTCAGTTGGCTCAAGAGTATTTTCTGCTCACTGTTAGGTGACTGGTCCTGGCAAAATTCGAGGTCAATGGGCAATCACCTTTAAAAATTTGACTAGTTCCAGCATTGAAGTGAAATGATGATACTGAAAGATTTCTAATTAAATTAATCTGATTTAATTGTTTAAAATAACTCTTTCAAAAATTCATATCTTTTATGAAGTTTGCTTAATAAGTAGCATCCTATTATCTTTAAATTTAAATAGTTGTTGATTCAGTTTCGGAACATATTAATCTTATGATAACACACCCAATCTTGAAAGTAGCTGTTGTTACTTTACTGTTGATGGGCTGTTACTGCAACGTCCTGCAGGTATCAGTGGAGCCTTCTGCGTCGTCAAGCTCTGGCATAGATCGTAGTTACTGCACTCTGACTTCAGTCTAATCTTAATCTGCCATTAATCGAGAGTATTTTCAGTAAATAAAGGCGTTGATTCCTCAGAGCGGGTAGTCCATTTCTTATTCAGCTAACATTTTTTGTCAAATATGGCTTTATTATTTAAAGGAGAGCCTAATGATGATGCTAAAAAAATGTCCCTTCTATAAAATTTGAACTTTATGAGATACGTATCCTTTGCTATCTTCGGACTAATCATTCTTATCTTTTTTGTCATCCAAGCTGCTATTCGAATTACTTTTTAAGGCAATAGCAAGAATCCTTCAGAAAGGTTTTATCATCTCAAAATTGTATTATCAATTATCGGAATAGTTGGGTTAGCTCTCTGCTTCGCTTATATTACAAACTATTCCTTCGAAGGTTGATCTTAATTAATTCAGGCATCAAGGAAAACGCAAAAATTAAAGAGGGACTCGAGCATTTTGCTTGCACTAACAATCTACTCAACACAGTGCATACTGTTGACGGGAAAGACTATGCTGTTTCAGACATTCCTGACATTTTCTTTAGGATGGAGGAGGCTATATCACGAATACGATTGAAAAACAACAGAATCTTGCATTACTCGGATGAAATCCTGCAAAATGCGGGGAGATTGAGCCAATTGAAGGATAGAGCAAGCTCTCTGTTTAAAAGCAAATAATAAATTAGTAAGGATCCCAAAAATCAAAAATTTATTTAATAATTAAAACAGTTTACCTCAATATATGAAAACATGAGAGAAGCATAAACTCACGACGTTAGCAAATTTCCTATCTTTGAGCATATTATCAAAGCCAGAGAGGAGCTAGTCCCATATAAAAATAGCATGCTCCATGCCAGAGAGGTCACAAGAACTTCTGTCGATTTTATCTAAGATTTCGTATCGGCACCATCTGTCAGCAGCATGACTCAATGGCTTAAATTTTTATATGTTTTCTTCATTGTAGTGGGAGCCTACTCCTTGGCAAATGTTTACTTTATAGTTTTGCGAAAAACTAATAATATCAAAAAGATGGTTGTCTATGTCATAGCTGCGGCTTGCTTCATCGCTTTCGTTATTTCTCTAGTGTTATCGATAGCTGTGCCCTATTTCGTTTGGGGTTGCGAGGGCAGTAACTATACACTTGCCAATGATAACAATTTAAAAAGTATGTATTTTGTAATTTAGATGAATTGGAAAGAAGTAGAGTTCATGATGAAACAAAGAAAGCATTAGCCATTTTTGGACCCCAATCAAAGTTTAAGCTCCCTTCCATCATTAATCGAGAAAGGTTAGTTAGTTTCCAGACACTGTTAGATTCTACAAAGGCATTTATTGACGCAAAAGAACAAGGGCAAAAGATTGTAAAGCAGTTAAAGTAATATTATTTAAAATATGATGGTTAGACTTAAATCAACAAGGTGAATGGTGTGATCGCTGCTCTTCAAGATAAAAATATTGAATCCATCAACTTGTTATACTTGCAAGCAGTCGAAGTTGCAAGTCTCCTCAATTAAAGTAATGGACTTTTCGGTAGTCTTAACCCTGCAATGGTCGGAAAGGCCCTGCAGCGAAACGTTGATTCTCTTTGCATCCCAAACTTCAATAGCCTCTATGAAACTAGAGAAAAAATGATCGGGATTGCTTATGCTCTGTTGCTTTCTCTGTTTTTTATTTTGCTGGTGACAGGTTTTCCCAAGGTTCGTGAGAGTGCAAAATTAGATAAATTATAGGAAAGCAGATTATAGGTGATGAAGTATGCTATGGAGTAGAATACAGCCGATATTGAAGATGTTGAGGAGCCATCCGGGAAAAAGAGTTAACGAGAGAGTGAAAGATAGTGATAGTATTTGAATGGCAATCATCCTTAAGACTGTATAATGTATTTAATGTGATAATCCCCAATATAACCGATGAATCTAAATCAGACAAGATCAATAGCATTGATGAAATACTATAATTGAGCATAATACGCTTATGGAATAATTTGATAATGTTTTGATAAAGTATTACTACCAGGAATTAATGTTCCATATTTTAGACCAAATGGTCCACCACTTATCAAAAAAATAGGCGCTGCAAGTCAAGCAAATGATTCCTCTTCCCAACTCGCAGCTTCTTGTTATCTTTAAGGAAGGAGTTATTACGCATTATCAACTCTCCAATAATCAGATACTAAAACATTTGCAAATGGATGAGTTTAAGTCCCTGATTAAAGCCGTTGCAGTTTCTTCCACACTAGTTGTGTTGTTGATTCGCGAGGGAAGAAAGTTATTGGAGCTAGATCTTGATACTTATGCATTACGACTGATTAGTACTTTGGAAGTTTTCAGCTACAAATCGCACCAAAGCCAACTATCAGAGAAGGAATCTCTCACAACAACCAATCCCATTTCATTTTTCAAGACAATAGGTTTTTTCTTCAAAGAATAAATATACGAGGAAAGAAGAGTCAAAATTAGATTGTTTAATAAGATAGATAAGGAGTGGTCAGTTAAAGTTAAGGACATTGGTAATAGCATTTCGAACGTGTAGAAATATGATTAAATTTCAAAAATAGTACTATATAAACAAGACATTAGTCAAAATGGTCTATTTTCATTTAGAATTTTGACAATTGATGGGAAATAAGAGGAACTTAACCTCTAGTCAGCGTCCTTTACCGCAGCTTCAATTATTAAAGAAGTCAGAAGTATTAACAAAACGGACACTATTGTTTGTGTCAATCAAAGACAGCCAGAAATTATCTATTTTAAAGACAATCGTGAGGATCATAGCTAAATCATGCCAACAATTCTTTTACGTCTATTTTTAGCTGATTCTTATTTGATTAATATAAACTTTTCCGAAAAAGAAGCAATTTAAAGGATGGAATTGAGAGATATCAATTTGAAACTGTTAGATTCGATAGAAGGCAGTTTTTATGAAATAGTGAGTTCCCAGAAAGGAGATTGGATGGTTTGTTATGAAAAATAAAAGCAGGCTTCTGAGTGGATTACTTTTCGGACAATAAAGATAATTCGAAAATAGGGGTTATACATGCACCTGATGACAAAGTATACCAAAAGATATCCACTAAACACATCGTTTTGTCGGCAAATTCTTAATTTGCTTGAGGAATGATAAACTATACACCCTTAATTGGTAAATACAATTTAAATTTAAAGAGCATTTCATTTATATTTGATACGAATGGAGAAATAATCCATATTAATATTCGATTGTTCTACAAATGGGAAATTCTATTCCTTAAACTTAAAATCAGCCAGCATAACACTGTAACTCTCTTTTTATTTAGAAAATATTGTCAAACCTGATCTCAAAGTCGAAATCTCAGCTCCTCAAAATGTTGAGTGCAAGTAGATAGATCCACCCGAACCATTTATAACAAACATTCCTGAACAGGTGAGTTGCCCTGCCAAAAATTAATTATAGATTTGCGGTAACGCACTAAACAAACCAAAGAGATAGCTCCCTCCCCTGAAGAAGAATCGAAGTTCTAAGAAGTTTTAAGTTCTACACATCTCTTCAAAATAAAATATTGCTGCTGAAGTTATGAAGGAGACAGGATAGAATAAATAAATATAGCATCCAAATGCTAAAAGTAACTAAAAAGCGAATGCATTTGAAGTCTGCGAATTGAAGTAAATTGAGACCGATATCGAAAGTAATTATAAAGAAACCAGAACCAAGAAAATGCGAGTCTCAAGGAGAAGCAGCAATGCTACTGACCTTTATTTTGATCATGTGGCTCATTGATTAACCATTCATTTGTAAATTACTATGGCTAGTTAATATAATAGATATCATCGACTCACCTATTTTATAATAAATCTTAAACCATCTTTCTCTATTCGGCTGGATTGTATGGGAAAGCCAACAATCGTAAAGAATCAGTTGTTTTAATAATTTTAGAATAAAACCATTATTTTTAATTCAGCTAAAGATTTGATTCAATATTATTTTTAATGTGGGGTTTCACACGCCTCGCACTAGGGGTTTCCAAAGCTGCAGCTCGATACTCGCAGGCCAACATAAATAATCATGCTTCTCAACTAACGTCTACTCATCGGATGTGGGCAAATATGTAATCATTTCTCCATAAAGGGAAACAACCGCTTTGCTTGCCCGGTGTCTGCCTTTGCCCTGCCTTTCTGGTCTGATGGTATTCAACATCAGATAGCTGCTATAAAAGACTCTGGATGAAGCTGAATTGCTCGGATCAAGTAAAATGAAATGTATTTAGTTACATGTACCACTTTTTTAAGAACAATCATTTGTTCTCTTCTTAAGATTCAAAGAGCTAATAATTTAGAAGTAAACTGGATGAACATCAGCAGAATAATGACGAAATTAGTCACAATCTCACCAATACGCTCTTGATCTTTGATGATTGATAGCTTCACCCACATTGACTCCATGAAAATTCTTGAAAAAGAAGTTTATCAATTAATGAGATTACTTATTGATGGTAATTCTAATATTGATCATTTTTTCTTTCTCTCCACACCCACAGTTTTTCCTCTTCTTCCTGTCGTCTTGGTGTGCTGTCCTCTGACCTTAAGTCCCCACTTATGTCTGAGACCTCTGTTGCTTCTGATTTTGAAAAGTCTTTCGACATCTTCTCTCAGTTTTGTTTCAAGAATGTTGGAGGCAACCTGAAGATTCTTTCCCTCCTTATAATCTTTCTGTCTGTTAAGGAACCACCTGGGAACGCCATGACCTTCGGGATCGTTGATGATATTGGCAATAGAGTCGCATTGGGGTTCGGTGAGTTCTCCTGCTCTGAGTCTAGGATTGATTCTGAGGATCTTGCAGATGAGGAATCCGAATCTTCGGCCAACTCCCTTAATTCTTTAAAGAGCGAAGGGGATAGTTCTCTTACCATCGATGTTGGTGTTGAGGATACGATGAATATGCTTGAAAGTGTTGTCAGCGTCTTCAATGATCAAAGACATTTAGTGTGGAATTAATTAAATTATTATTTTAATCAATATTTCATTTTTAATAACAGATAAACTAGATTAGGATTCATAGGAATTAATTTTATTATGGTTTTCTTGTGATGGAGGATTGGTTGTTTCTTTAAACAAAATAGGCAAAGAATATCCCATCAAATAAACGTTTTTCAGTTCATTTTTATAGTCATTACTCAAAAGATCATTATCATTGCCAGCAATAAAAATCTATTCCAGTCTAAACCTTACTCAGAAATTACCAACATTAAAACATAAAGTTATTTATTGTAACTGCATGCTATTTTTAACTATAAATATAACAAATCCCTCGAATGAACTACACCCGTTAAAATTTTAATAAAAGCAGCATTAGTTATAAATAGTTCAGCCAAACCCCTCCCAACCCACAGCACTAAAGAATTTACGCCTACAAATCGAGGATATTTTAAAATATGAAGGATGACTGCTCTAGCTTCACTTTCACTCAGCCGAAATTCTACTAAAACAAGTAACTATGTGAATAAGCAGAATATTTCATAGTACTCATAAGTATAATGTCCCTGTACAGGAATACTCAAAAAGTGAAAGGCAGAATAATACCAGTTATCAATAATTTTTAACTGTTCATAGGAAATTCACCAAACCCTACGGATAGCTTACCAAATTTACGGATACTCTCAATCACAATAATCATCTGTTGAGAAGGGCTCAATTTGACACGCCCTTGACGACCTCAGTACAACTTCCAAGCAATAAGACGAAAGTCAACCGGTCAATTAGGTACATGAGGCACACGGCTAAGCCTATGAAGCAAGATAAAATAGAGGAAAGGAAAGATAATTCTGCATTAAAAAATAACTACTTTGATAAATCGCTTGGTAGCCAACTAATTGTGTTCAAAAGATTATTTGAAAAGGAACGAACCTAAAAAAGCGACTGGATTGGTTTAAATAATTCAATGAATAGGATTCTCTCAACCGAACTCATTGACTCTCAAATCAGGGGACGCTCGACAAGAGTAAAGACTCAAGTCCAATGATTTTTATTTTTAAGTTTCCAATCTCGATTGGTTTTATTAATAAAACTTGCTGTAAGAATGGATGGCTATTACCACTATATTCAAATTACATCAATAATGATAATAAAATAAAGGCAGTCAATCCAAGGAGAACAGTCTCAAACCATCAAGGGCAAAGATATCAGGGAGTACGTGAAGGAAGGTTGTCAGCTGACTGAATTTCCAACTATTAAGTTGCATATTTTACAGAATGTGGAGGTACTTAATCTCAGCAATAATTTCATTAACGATTTGAGTTCTCTTTAAACTCATAGCAAAACGAGTCAGTTTGCGCTATCTCAATTAAAAATAGTAAATCTGTCCAAAAATAAACTAGCTGATGCATCAGCTCTCATACCTTTGGCATTGACTGCCAAGAATATTGTCTAAATTATCATCAACGAAAATCCTCTTACACAAACTCTGAATTTTCTTTATGAGATAGTTCTAATGTTTAAATCAGTTAAAAGAATTGATAGTGGATTTATTTTGAATGTTAGCAGCGATTTGAAAGCGGACATAATTTAGCACCAACTTCAAGGAGGGGACTATATTTCCAATTTTATTGAAATCGTCAAGCTCAAAACTGAAAATGTAATTCATTGCCTTCGTTTTAAAGAAGAAATTTTGTTTCTTCAAAAATTATTGACTCAGCTAGAAGTCGATATCTCAGATATTACGTCTCAAAATAGTTTAATCTTCCAGACTATTGATCAGTATTTGGCTTTTTCCACCTCACAAGGAGACAGTCGCCGAACGTATCGCTGCATTCAGCCAAAAAAGTAAACTCCTCAATAAATCTAAGCAATGTCTTAATACGAAATAAACAGCAGTCCCAACCATCTATTGAGGTATCTAACTGAAGCCGAATAAAATGAAAAACCTGTCTCACTCATGAAATTTTACTATTAGGAAGTCACCCAATCTGAAATAATACAAAATAAAATTCTTCAGGAACTATAAATCGAATAGGAATAAATTTAAAGAATTGAACGAG
>Ga0302191_10000651_pt1 | contig 22428 bp, 13 predicted proteins | sample II_Bog_E3_1_FD_198775 | JGI IMG/M metagenome (GOLD analysis project Ga0302191, IMG submission 198775) | Peat permafrost microbial communities from Stordalen Mire near Abisko, Sweden - II_Bog_E3_1 | ecosystem: Environmental > Terrestrial > Soil > Wetlands > Peat | place: Sweden: Abisko...
TTCATTCCTGCAATTTGAGTCTAAAGTGAAAATATAAGTGTAAGATAGAAATGAACTGAACTTTTATTGGTACTGATTTAAAGAATTGATTTTAATGGTGTTAATATTACTACTACTACACATAAAAATGATCAAATATATTATCCTTCACAATTGTGCTTGAAACTCATAAAACTGAAATTATTAAGTTCATTTATATCAGATATAGAATATCATTATTCGTTATTACACTCCATACGACAAGCATCAGTTTTGAAAAGTTAAAATTTATACATATTCATCATCTTCCTCTCAGAAGTCAGAAGTTGAAGCTTGAAAGAGCTTTAGATTTATATCAATTCACGGAGCATCACTGCAAGTAGCATCTGAGTTGGTAAAGCGTAAACACAGTCGATTGTATTGAACATATACAAAGCTACTTATTTGACATCTTCAACTATCTATTTTATCATATTGCGAAACTACTGTTGGTAATTGTCAGAATCCTCAGATTTGTACGAAGGCAGAACGCAAATAAATAGTTTTTAATAGGGACAACTTTTTTTCACTGAAGCCTTATAAAGGATTTCTTAATGAAAGTAGATTTACTCTTCATACCAGTAATGCTATCCATTGTTTTCTTAAAATCTGATACATATTCTTGAATCGGGTCGCACTGACTAATACCTTTACTATCGATGATGACTAATAAACTCTCAGCTCGATTTTGTTTATAATGACCTGCATGAAGCTAAAATTACCCAAAATGAGATGAACAGTACAGTGTTCTCCTAAATTACCTTGCATCTCTACTGAATTTTTGCTTGTATCGACTGTTTCTGTTCCTTCATCTTTTTCGCAATTATTTGTGCATACGTTTCCCATTAATTATTTATGGATAAAGCTCGTTATAAGAATTGATTGGTAATAACTCTATCCTCCGTTTAAGATTTTTCTGAAAGTTTCTTAAATTTATTTAAAATTTATTTAAACTTATTCCCTTAAAAATAGCAAAAGAGAAAAATCATCTAAACTAATTGTTAAAAAACCTATTTGGTCTCAACAAGCTTTTGTTTAAATTAACGATATAATCTTTATTGCATTAATAACAAATGAAAAGAGAAGAAGGGAGTGATAGAAGATTTATAGAATCCAAAGAAAGAAATCAAAAGATGGCTTCTATTTTAACATTTCTTATCACCATCACAAATAAGGTAGACCAAACTTTATGCAGATTTAAACCATTAAAGAAAAAATATGTGGATTCTCACCTATTTCATTTTCGCCTGAATAAATTTTCGAAGCCCTTGATCTCACGAGCAAGGGTTACTTAGATGTTTATGTAAAATATCATTTATATAGGATATTCGAGCCTTTCTTCAAAATGATAACATTAAAGATTAAAGTATAGAACTATTAATCGGAAGACTGGATGAAAATGAAAATGGAACAGCAAAATTGACTTACCTTGGATATTTAAACTTACTTAAACCTTATTTCAATTATGATTTGGGAAGAGATTTGCTGTTGAGGGATACAATTACTCGAAAAATGAGAGAATCAACATCTGTAAATAGATAAAAACTGCACCAAATGCAATAAACTGTTCTAATGCTTCTCAATGAGCTAATATTATTAAATTGTATCAGTATATCCGAGCATGAAGATCTTAAATCAACTCTCCTCGATGAATATATGCTGAATAGCCTATAAATTTCGGAAATACTTGGATTGTCTGATAAAGTGCCTCCTTTGAAAGCTATTTATTAATTCATTTGCTGTCATAGCGATTACGATGTTGACGAAAATTAAGTGAGATATCTTTTGGCGTTTGCGCAAACAAATTAACAAAATTTTTCTTAAGATCAATATCTCAGTCTTATATTTTTGCCGTCAAAAGTTAATTATAAAGTCATGAGTAATACAATTCAGACAAACCGTGAAAAATAGATCCTACATTCGAATTACAATAAAAAGTATATAGGAAAAAGTGATCTGATAGCGAACGTAAATAAACTGACCTTTTTAAATTATGTTCATCCGAATTCTTTTTAAAAAATTAAAGAAGAACCTTATCCTGCGGAAGAAAAATCTAGCAAAAAGGGGAAGCTTAAGGAAAGTAGTATTGGTGAAGAGCATCACAAATTATCAATTATCAATAGTAAATACATGAAAAATTCAATAAAAAAACTAAAACTAAAATAATTTAACTTGCATGAAGATAGAGATCTTGATGAATCTATCATCTAAGGCAGCAATATTTACAAGTCCAAACTTCCTAAAAATATTAATAGCTATAGTAATTTACAGTAATCAGATTATAGACCTTTGTAAACACCCATTTTAGAACAATTTATGCGTGAAAGCAACATTAGGAGAAATTTGGGAGAAGTTAGGGGTGTTAATACCTCAAATCAACTTAATGTTCTCCTTTAAGAAGCTTCTGAGTCAGAACTATCAAATTCTGATGCAATTGTAATGGTAAACCCAACATCTAAAAAACTTCTCAAAGAAATTCCCAACAAAAAATCAGTGAATTCGATAAATAAATATCCCAAAGATCCCGGTTCTAAATCAAAACATAAGCATTCACGAGTAGATGAGTCTCCATTAAGATATGTAAATAACATAAACATAAGATCCGAAAATGAAAGTATGGATGGTTCAAATTTGCTGAACCAATTTATTCGCCACTGATAATTTTGATAATTTTACGTCTTTATTAATTTCGATTGAATCTATCTTCAGTTTTTATTTACTTTAAATAATCATAATCATTAAGTTATATAAAAGAATGAGCTATCAGGTACAGCAATGTTGATCTATAGACTACCGAATCGAAGAAAGAGGAGTTTAGGAAATATTTAGAAAAGACTGGAGTCATCGATCATCTCACCAGAGCATTAGTGGGACTGTATGAAGAAAGTGATAAGCCTGGAAACTCCATTGATTATCTCAAAAAGAATTTGGGTGCCCCTGTTGAAGTTGATACAGTAAAACTGAAAGGAGAATTGTAAAAAGTGAAGGAGGAAAACCTACGATTGCGCAAATAACTCGAGCAATACCGTAAAGAAGTATACTTTTCTCCATTCAGCTTGAAAATCTAAAGCAATAAGACGGTCAGGATTGATAGAATCATCAAATTGTCATAATTACGATTATTGGGTTAGTTGTACGCGCTATTAAAATTGGTTTATCGATGTTTTATACATTCATGCAATATTATAAATTATCTAACTTATTATCTATAAAATTGATAGGGGTTAGTAATTTACTCATTTATATAGATCTCTACGGAAGTATCATTCGCAAATTGTCCTTATCATCTAAGGAATATATGGATAAATTCTCTCCTCACTCTTCCTTTAAAAAGAATCATAATCAAAGCTATTACGAAAATGGCTAAATGTCCAATTAAAGTTTTAATCAAAATAATCAATCCCAAAGTTATTACTCAAAAAATAACAATTATTAGCAAGGCTATCCAAACAATCAGCAAAGATGGAATCAATACTCAGGCTATAACTAATATAATGAGTATGGACACAATGGATACTGGAATAATCAACAATAATACAACTTCAGGCAAAATAATTGGAATAATCCAGAAAGAAATAAAAATCAGAGTGGGAATCAATACGGTCAAAGTCAAAGGAATCAAAATAATAGTTTTCATAGCAATTAGGCCAATAATCAGTGGACATATGAAAATAATCATTGGAATCAAACTGAAGAATGGCCAAAATAAGAAAATGTAGTTAATCAATCTTTAAGTGTGAGATCTGTGGATCCCAATATAAATGATAGCTTTCTGAAACAAGCTTTTCCCGAAGGAGTTCAAGAAGTTGGTCGCTTTGGAGGAAAAAAGAAGAAGAAAAACAGAAAAAATAAATTGAATGAATCAGTGAGCAGCTCAGCATCGTCTTCACAAAGTTCACAAGGTCCAAAGCCAAAGGTTCCGACAATAAAAGAAGAATCTAGCAACGAGTTTTATTTTCCAACATCAACTGAAATAACTGAGCATTGTGTTTGCCCCTTTAATTCTCAACATATTATGGAGCCTGACCGACTTTTAACCCATATAAATAACTGCAAACTAAAATCATAAAACAGTATATACTATGCTTAATGTCCCTACGAGCCCACTCACTATGTATATACTAATGAAATTGAAGCTCATAAACTAGCGTGTCCTAAAAGATATCAGTTTGTTGTAGCATCTGGCTGGGATGAAGTTCAAGATTTGCCTGTTAATCAAGTGAATTTAGCGAACAATGAAGATGAACTTAACTTTTCGAATTATAATGATGTGACCACTATCAGTACAAAGAAAGATCCCTCAAATTCGAGCAGTGAAAAGGAACAATTCTAAAATCACCTTATTGAACCATGATATTGATTATCATTATAACATAATCTTCATTGGAATAAAAAGGACATTATATTAAGCATCAATTATCAAATTCTTATTGGTAGTCTTCGTTTACAGATTCTTATTTATTGATGATTTCTTTTTTGTTTTTAACCACAGATTTATTCTTTTCTTTGCTTTCCTAAAATTCTTCTTCATAATTTTATTCCTCCTTTGCATTTTTACTCTCCTCTTCGTAAATATTTTAATACATATCACTCTTATTCTTTTCCGATACTACCGGTTTTGACTTTTATCTTTGCTTCAACATTGAGGAATTATTGCCAATTGATCTATCTTCGGATATTTGTTTTAGTTCGGGATGATTTTTCATTTAAGATGGATTCTAAAATTACTAGTCATATTCATTATTTCCATCTTCTCCTAAATATTAGACTTCCTCATCTTCCTATTGAAATTGTTCTTTATACTCATCAGTTTAATTCTTTTCCTCATCTTTTTAACTTTAACAACTTTTCTCCTTGATATTAGCATACGGATTAGCTTTTTATTTATCTTTTTCAAAAAAAATATTTTTCTATTACTATTATTGGTATACTTTATGATTTTATTGATTTTAATTGCAATTGATTGGTAATTTTTTACTTGGAATCACCTAATTTTTCTCTTTTTCTTTTTCGCGCTGAAATTATTGTTTTTTAGTTGGAGGTATAATCGGCTTACTAATAACTCTATTCTTAATTACATCGCCTTTTTTAGTCATTGTGGCCATAGTACCATTTTAATCCTTAACATATCTCCTCGGAACAGCCAACCTCTCTACAAGGGCTTGAACCTTCTCAATGCTTGAATTTGGTTTTTCCTTTCCCAGTTAATATTTTTCCTATTCCTCTTTTTCTTTCTTGAGAAGGGTGTAGTAATTCCTTTTGATGAATTCATTTTGAAGTTTCGCTTTGTTTTTATTGATATCCTACTCTATGCTTACTTGCTTTTGACTCTAATGTTAAGTTTCTTTTGGGCTAATTTTTATCACCCCGTATTTATCGTTGATTTTTTCTAAAGTTATCCTTGAGCATAGATCTTCATAATTCTATTGATAGTCTTTCAATATTCTTTTTGTTTGCTTTGCAGAGAATAACTCTCGTATCTTATAAGTTTAAATGCCCATCAGATAAGCTACCACGAGTAATCTTCCACTTATCAAGGACAGCTATAATAAAGCTGATTGCATTGAAGACAAGATAATTGTCTTTTTATGAATAACCTTCCGGTTTTAGTTTCTCTAGATAAGATTAAACTAAATTTAAGGCTATTGTTATTTTTATAGGAGAACCAGCATTTAATGGGTATTCTCCCTCGACATGTTAAAACTTTCAAATTTCTTTTCACCTCGTTCAGAAGTAAAGTTATTTCTTAAAGAATTTCTCTTCTGCGTTCTTGGATCAATTTTTTTTTAATTAGAAACAAATGAGAATGCTCTAGTTTTGCTTCCAGGTAAGATGCATTTTACAGGCTAATTGTCATCAAAATCAGATTTAATTTAGAATCTGCAACCCTCATCCCTATGATCGTTATTACTATCATATCGTTTCTCTGGTTTTCTCATCTCCTATGTGGAGAAAGGTTGCTGACTTTGATGAAAGTTTCGGTTCTTAATCGAGTTAATCTTCCCCTGCAAAATTTTATTATCGGTTGATATCTCCTCGTGTTTAATTTTGTTTTTCATTTGTCCTTTTTTATCCTCTTGACGCAGTTTAGGTGGTAGAAGGAAATCATGAAGCATTGCATTATGACGAATATCAATGAGTCTTTCTCTATGTTTTCGATACGATGCTCGATAAATGAGTTGTTCTGTCGCAGAACTTCCTTGCTCCATAGCAAATGATATTATTAAATATGTTTCATAATTTTCATGATTATATACTGGCTATCATCATTTTCCTTTTTATGATTCAGCCTTGAAGTACTATCTCATGGCATCAATTGCTTTGAAACGATGAGAAATAGTGTTTTTAACTTATTTAGCTAATTCAGCGTAGGTCTTGTCATAGCCATCAGGCTGAAAAACAGGATCCCAGCCGAAATCACGACTTCCTCTGGGTTCAACAATTCTTCCTGGAGTTCTTCCGATAAACAGTTTAGGCTTCTCAAGATCTTTATTCATGTAAGCAATGATGCACATAGCATATCCGGTTTTGTCTTCAAAAGGTTCTACCATTTTTGCCAGTCCTTCTGGACCAATGCTTTTGAGGAACCATTTAATATACGGTCCTGGCAGTCCTTTGTATGCATTAAAGCAAAGGGATGTGTCCTCGACGAGTACTGGTTTGTTGCACTGTTTAAATGCAATGAGAGCCTTTTAGCTGGCAACTTATTCTGGTTCTCCCTGTAATTCTGGAACTAGATAAAGTATAGAGTACGGTCAACATTCTAATTTTTAAAGTCCACTTCTTTGCCTAATATTTGTTTAAACTCTTCTAGCTTTTTAGCCTGAATGAATCCAAGTATACGTTGCCAGTTATAAGGTAAAGACTATGCTTCAACATTATTGAGGATATTAATTGATTTAACTATAATTACGCAGATAAATATCATTTTATTTCATGTTCAGTGCACACATAATTTTGGCTCAAATGATTGAAGGCGAAGTATTCTGGTAGTTCAAGATTCAAACCATTCCATGAATACCAATCACAAAGATTGACGGTGTAAATTGGATGAGGAAAGGGACTAATTATTGAGTCAACAGAAGTATTATTTTAGTTGTGTTGATTTGATATATTTTGATGCTGATTCTCGTGAAAGATAGAATGGCTCTAATTGAAAATTGAAGTATTTTATTTCACCTAATTTTTGGTTTATAAAGGAGCGTATCTGCCATTTTTAGTTCGATTGGAGGACAATGCTCTTTTTATTATTGTCCTCCTATTAATGATCTTTTTAGGTGATGAGTTAGGTTCCCCTAAATCTATACTTCTTTTAACTTCTGTTATGAGATTTTAGAGAATCTAGTGGTCATTTTATGATTATTTGTTTTGACTGAATATTCTTTTGATTAATATATTAAAACGGTTTTTTACCATGTGATCAGTACGGGTACCATTAAACAAGCGACTGATATTAGACCACCCATATCCATTAGTTTTAACACATTATAAAAGGAAAAGGTCTTCCTCATTTGTCCAGTTTCCTTTCTTTTTGCTAGAGTCAAGGTGGTTTAGCCAATGTTATCTGCATTGTTTGGCAGCTTTAAAATATTTTCCTTGAGTACTAAAGAAAATTTAGTGAGAAATATCATTCCATTTTCCTAATTTGCCATCTCTTCATTAATAAATTCTTACTTTGCGGCTTTTTCCAATATATTTTACTCTTACCGAGCCCAACGAGCCTTCATGACATTTTTTTGAATTTGTAAAGTTTAATACTTCAAATCCAAAATATTTTTGTCGAAAAAGACTAAAGAGAGCTGTTGCCACTGTTGTTAAGTCTAAATGATTGAATAGTTACTAAATCATTGTAATTTTTGTTAAGATGATTACAAAACAAAAGACTAAACCAGATAAAGAGTCTTCTCTAGCAATCAACCCATTCAACCTCTTAAGATGATTTGTGTTTCTAATATCTAGGTAATTTAACTTTTACATTTTCTAAATGCTGATATATTTCTTTAAAAATTGTTAACTGCTTATCTCATACTTTCTCATAATCTTAGAAGTAAGACAAGAACCGAATAAGTTTTCAAGTTTATAAATATTAAATTTTCCCTTATTTTGATTAATTACCTCTTTAATGATTAAAAATCTTGATGAGTTCATGATTAAGATTATATAATTAGAACTATACTGGATTTCAAGCAATAAAATTAGAAGCAGTTCGTTTCAAAACTGAAATATAGTGAAACACAAAGATGTCACCTGTTATCCTGGCAACAGACTTAAGCAAATTAACATCTTATTCATAAGAATTTTCGTCATCTTAACAAGTTGACTTGATTTGATTTTATCATTCATATAATGGTGAACTAAATAAAAATGCAATTCGCACTGAAATTTTATCAAAAGACTGCAGTTTAGTTCACAGTAGTAAATAGTAAGAGAATTAAATATATTAGTTTAAAAAAAAGTATCAATACTTTGGGGCTCATTGATCATATCACATCATACTTTTAGACATATTTCCACTGGCCTCAATAATTTAATTTTACTAAAGCCAAGAGAAAATAGAAAAATTGATTGAACAGCCTATGCATGTTCTTTATTCCCTGATGTTCTCTTTGTAAAAAATATTTACAGTTTATTTCCAAATCATTAATCAATATATTTGAAGATTATTGAGTTCAAACACGAGAAGATATTTCTATAAAACAATTTAGAGATCGACTTGTTTCTAGAAATGCAGTACATCCAATCTCAAAAAAAATGAAACCTGCTTAACAAATACATTATTAATATCTCCTCAGTTCAAATTAAATACTTTAAAACTGATATATAAAATAAAATTCTTATAAGATAAATAAATTCATGCTTCATCACTAGAATTATTAATCTTCCCATTCACGGCTCCCAAAAGATATAAAATCCCGATTTGGTTTTCTTTCTAAATTTTATAAATTTCCTTTAATCTTTTTGGGAGCATATTTATGATCGAACATAATTAACATTGACTTCTTCCAATTAATTTACAAGATGCGAGGCACAGCTCTGTGAGTGAATTAGTTTTTGCTCAAATCAAGCCAGATTAACTCGGGCCACTGAACCCTTGCAAATATTTTGACTCCATCATCGGTTAGTCCAACATCTACTAAAATTAAATATTTAAGCCCTCTCCAATGAAGTCTAATAAATTCCTGAAGTCCTGTGTTTTTCAAGGGATTACAACTTAGAGCGACCGTATTTATGAATTTCCATTCGCATTTTCGCAAATGCTTCACCCCCTTTGAAGTAATACCGTTATAACGAAATTAAAAATTAACAATGTATCGCCACTCTGCTTTGGCTATTAAATTGATTGACTCATCTCCAAGGTATGTCCGCTCTAGGCACAGACTTGTTATAAATCTGCAGTTGTCTGATAGGAAGGTGGTTAATCTACAAAATGCATCTAAGTATATCCGACCCAACTGAAAAGAAAATTCATAAATATTTGGGTTGATGTGGCATTCACAAATTTCAAGCACCACCTAATTGAAATTAGTAAACCACTAACCATCTAATGCCATTCCATAATAGTATTTATTAGTAATGAAAATACTTTTAATTGAATTGTAATAGTGAAATTCTTTTCGTAAATAACATTTCCATTAGAAATTACCGACTTCGTGAGCGCTAAGTTTGAGTTATAATGATTCTGACATGTATTATGAACGAAAAAATTGAAGTAAATTATATTTCTGAAGTTGGCTTATAAATTAGTTTGTCATTAAATTGGTGAATTAAAATAAGATTCTGCTGATTTCGTATGATATTCATCATCTTTGGCATTTGACTTTTACAAGTTCAAATATCTCTTCAAGCAAAATATAATCTTGTACTCCTCAAGAATATACGGCAGGATGAAGATAGGTTGTGGTTGAAGCAACGATAGATTCAAGTGCATCACGATCGCATTAAATTGATGGAGACAGAAAATAGCAATTACGATAAATCAGTAATTATAGTTTTGATATCACATATTGCCAAGTCGAAAGTTTGTCCGAAATATGGAGCATAGTCTTAATGTTTTGGCTTTGCTTTCTCCATCATAATCTGTTTAATATTTTCTGGCAGATTGTTAAAACTAACTCCTGTACATTCCATTGAGTCCTCTCAAATTACATTCTATTATATTATTTATCTCATCAACAACTGAATAGATTGCATTCAATTTGATAAATTTAACATCTATGTCATTAGAGATCATAACGGTTTCACAAACACTTTTCGGAAGAGTAAGACATATGCGATTTACAAGTTTGGTTGGCCACCTCGCAGCTGGTCAACTTTTTAACTAGCTTGCTGATAGACTGTATTGTCGTCGTATTTGGTCCACTCTTATTCGTTTTCTTTAATCCAAGCCATATAGTGACCACTTTCCACAGAGTTTCCAAGATGAGTAACTGTTCCGATCAATTAATAATAGCCTGTTTCCAGTCCTTCCTTCAGCACTTTATATTGTCTTTTCCACTTTTCCTTGAACTCCTCCATTAATCGTTTTTCCGGTCGACTAGTTTCTAAATAGCTTAACATATACCGCCCACTGACTCCTTATATGCTTCATATTGCTTTTTGTATTACTCCTCATCTCTTTTTTTGTTTTCCTACATGGCTTCACGACCAACTAATAGCTTATTCTTAAGTTAATCGGAACAGTAATCAAAGATATCAATCTTTTGACTGAAATTAATGCTTTTGCATATCTTTGCGGCAGTTGGCTTGGAATGAGGGAGATCAGAAGCTTGCTTCCAGAAGAATCTAACCATCTGCACAAGAAGATATGGAGGAAGTGTGTTGAACCTTGTAGTCTTTTCATAGTTATGATTTAAATCATCAATGATACTAATTTTCTCCAACTTGGTTTCAAGACTTAACTTAATACTCTCATTTAAAGTTCCAATTTTTAGTTATTTTTCCACTCCTCCCACTGAACAGCATAGCTTTGTTGATGAGTTTACTTCAACCTTTGGGGCTTCTTCAATTTATAAATTCTTCGTCACCTACACAAACTCAATTTAAAACAAAGTTTTAATGTTTTTAGAAATTTCAGGATTTGTTCGAGTTATTAATCCGAGAAGTTCTTGCATAAATTAGTCAGAGTCATGCTGAGTACCTAATGGCAAGTAATCTGGGTGAGATTGAAGAAATTGTGCAACAAATATGTCAGGACGATAATCTTTCTTTTACAGTGATTGAAAAACTACGCTGAGACCCCTGACAATGCCTTGCTCTATATTCTCATTCTATCTTAAGCAATTTGTACATTAGTGATTTTAAATTTTTTAATCAAGTCATTGAGTTCAGGTATATTTCGAAGCAGTTGAATTGCTGCATTCATGTAGCAGGTGTTTCCAATGTTGACGAGACCGTAACGTTGAGGGATGGTAAAGTCTTACTCAATATCCATTCCTTTCTCAACTTTAGGCAGACTAGTTTGCTTCAGTTATTTACCAGCTTTGGTGCCCATTACTATCAGAGCGCTTCCCTCTGCCAGTGCAAGGAGACTTTAGTTATCCTAAGTTTTAAAAGAATTACTTTAATCATTTTTGCTTTGAATAGAATCTTCAAGTTTTTGGGAGGAATATCAGTCAGTGCAAACACCTTTGCCTGGAAGTCTTAGTAACTTTAATCATGAGTATGCTCGATCTCAAAGGTCTCTTTGCCAACTTTGAGAGTAAAATTAACCATAGATTTAAATATAATTCAAATATCTTTAAGCTCTTTATCAACTTTGCTATATTCATAACTCTTAAATATTGTAGCAAATATTATATAAGTCAATTTCGAACTGAATAAAAACTTTCGGATTAAATTTTCTAATAAGTTTTATGAGTAAAAATATAGACAAATTAGCTTAAAACAAAATTCATGTATTGAACTTGGTGGCTTCGGTAATCAAAAATATTCTAAGTCATATGATGTTATCAATTAAGGCTGAAATATAATTCCGCTAAAAAAAAATATTTCTGCTATAAGCATAATATTTCTCATTTTGCAGTTATAAAGTTTTTTGAAGATTATTTGAAAATTAATTCTTTAAAGCTTAAACAAAATGCGTATAGCCATAATATAATGATTTGGAAAGGAAATCAAACATCTAACTTTATAACGTTATTTAAACTCCTCTCCAAATCACAAACTTATAAAAAAATACGAAAATTATAATCCTTTTATTCAAAACATAAAACTCCTTTCTCGACAAATGATTTCTTCCTTTTGAAATAAACGGCTGAAAATTGTAGATGAATCGTGATTAGATAAAATTTGTCATTTTGAGAGAAGAATAGATTTGAGGATTTATTATCAAGGGTAGTTTGAATAAACAGTTTTTTAGCTATATAATATTGATTAAGAGGTATTTCTTCTATAGAAGTTATTCCAATAAAATATACTCTATGAAAAATTCAACTCATCGGGCTCACTTTCGCGAGCCTTTCTAAGAAAATCACTCGAAGGAATCGTAAGTCCTTGTTGATGGGCACTATTACCTGAAATCTCTCAAAGAGAGAAACTAAAACTACAGGTTCTATAAAGGAATAGATGTGCTAAAATAAAAATGGGTTAACATCTATTGCAAATAAGTAAATCTACGATTATCATAGACTGAAAATGATTTTAAAATGTCGAAAAAAGTGAAATAACTTTTTAGAAATCAACTTTGTCCAAGAGTGATATGGTCAGGAGAAGAGAAAGTGGAAAATACCACATATTGTTTTTAGGTTCATTAAAAGTACGGGCCCTCTCTAAGAACAATGTTTTAGAGAATAAAGGCCTCATTAACTTAAAAATAATTATTGCATCTACTATATTAAATGGTATTATAAGTATAATAAAGATTAAGCTTATTGAAAGAATGAATAATGCCAAACTCGTGAGTGGATAATTGGATCCTGACTTGATTGTCTTCGACTGCAGTCCTAAAAAAAACTAGCTGTTTCTTCTCAATTGCTTTACTCTCAAGAAACGTAATACGCAAGTAAAGCCAATGTACTCCAAGTATTGTTCGATAGGCATGCATCTTGGCAGAAGTAAATTGTTTATTTATTTAGATATCGGTGCTAAGGATGATCTGGAGTCACTATGCTATATTTTAATAGATTTATATACTCAAGGAGCTTTTTTAAAAGACAAATTGCCATTTTAATATCAAGAAGAAAAGATGAAGGAAAATATAGAATTGATTGGAAAGAAAATGCCAAAAGTATTTATAGACTTCTATACATACATCATAAATCTTAATTACAATGAAGAGGCCAACTTTCTGCATTGGAAGGCATTATTAGGCAAAGTTCTTGGTTCTTAGATACTGTGTTAACCGTACAGTTTTATGATGACAAAAAGCAAAAAACATATTGAAACATATTCAAAGTTGTAGATAACTCAAAAGGATATATCTAATACTGAAGATGATGAAGCCTAATTTGATGAAGACCTCACAGCGGATAAGCAAAATAATATAATAAAATTGGGACGGGTGATAGTTCCCAAACTAATAGTAAGAGATATGGCTTGCTGAAATTATTCTATTCAGCCATTTACTGATTTTATTGATAATATTAGGAAAACATTGATCATTAATCATTAAAATTTAGTTTTATCAGTCAAAGACTCTAGGAAGTTAAACTTCGAGAGATTTTCAATCAATAAAATTAATTATAAACATCAAAGTCGGTTGGTGAGATCAGTTGCAGGTCTACGGTCAGTTTTCATAAAGGAAATAGTAGTCGGGAATACTTTTTTCATCTTTTTATTGCGAAATATGATTAAAAAATTTTAGAGCTTTGAAGTTAGATTATTAATCTTTTTTTCATAGGTATTCATTTTTCTGTTAATTTCCTTTATCAAAATGGAAAAGTGGCCAAATATCGAGTCGGAGTAGGTTTAAATTAAATTCTGTATGAGTTATTCCAAGCCTACCATTTCTATATTTCCAACGTTGTCAAACATAACACTATTAAAATGACTGCTTTCATTTTTTAACAAATTTATTGTTTATGACAAACTTTTTTTGAATATTTAAAGCTCATCCTCTCGAACTGTTTCATGCGGTCCTTCGGCCTTTATTGCATTATGCTAATTTTTGTTTATTTTGTTGTTAGTGTGTGCTACCCATTCCGGAGATAGGTTACCTATCATACTGAAATTGTTGTTTTCAAATTTCAAACAACGAATTTATTCCTTTAAAGACTTATTCTATTCTTATAAGTCAATTTTTTGTTTGATGATCTCCCTAATTTCTTAGCGATTCGGCAGTTACTCAAAAGCTTTGCTGTATTTCCTGCATTTCTTTTTATAACGATCGAGATACCCCTCGATTTCACGAGTTTGAATTTTCAAACCTTCACATTGCTCACTTAGATGAGTATTCCTATCACAAAGTTCTTTGTTTATTTTGGAGAGATTATCAACTTCAATCAGCAATTCCTTCAAATTTTTATTAGCTATGAATAATTTTTCATTGATGGAAGGCTCATTGAGACTAGTGCTTATTGAACTATGAGGCTCATCCTTGAGAAAGGCTGAGACATTCATTATTTCACGCTTTAGATGATTATTTTAAGTCCTTAGAGCTGAAAACTCGGCCATTAAAGTCGGAATTGTGGTATTAACGATGGAAGAGTTATCGATTGTTGATTGTTATTTTTTAGGGCGGGATGTCAGTGCTCTATTTCTCAAAGTGGAAGCTGAGGATCTTTGACAGCAGCATTTCTGCTCATGCATGGTGGAGTGTGGGCAATTTGCACACCGTCTGTATTTATTTGTGGATTGCTTCATGAAATATTAACTGAAATTATTAATTTTAACGTAAAATACTTGAGCATCATAATCTTGATATGCACAATTAATTAATAATTCATGAAAGAACATCGGAAATCAATCTTTTGAAGAAGAACTCTCGGACTCCATTGGCTCAATAAGATGCCTAAATGCGAAAGAAAGGTGCTAAAGTTAGGCTTTGGCTCCTTGGGTCAGCAAGCTTTTGTTTTCCTGTAGTATATTAGGACTTTTATAGATATATCTTTCCTAAAACTCTGACATTCTTGCTTTTTTCTTCTTCACAAATTATTGATTGAGTCCTGATTTCTTGATATACAAATAGATACCTCTTCCGGAAACTTTTCTAAGTAGCTATACAGTTCATCGTAAATGATGGCTGATAGTTTCTTTTTACGATCAAGTTTTTTTAAGATTTATTTCCTGCATAATGAATCGTTTACCGGGCATCGTTAATCTTAATGGCTGTACTTTTTATAGGCTATCCGTAGATACCCGATAGCGCATGATTTATTTATATTACTCTTTTTTGGCTCTACTTATTCATTTGATTAATTGAAGGTAATTATAAATAAGTCAATTAATAGTCAAATCTTGACGAGGCTAAAATTGGATTTTTTTTTATTTAATGTATTACTCTCATATTTTTCGAATAATTATGAATGGGCCAAAGGAAGTTTTTTGGCAGTTAAGGGGGTTTATAATTTATGCACTATGATATCATTTAATTTCTGATCCAAAGTAATGTTAACTAAATTGTTCACAAGGATGCCTTTTCGATTGACTTCAACCCTTTTTGCCCCCTATCACGAAAAAGTTATTGATCATTACTAAAATCCTCGTAATGTTGGCTCGCTGGACAAAAACAAAAAGAATGTCGGAACAGGATTAGTTGGAGCTCCAGCTTGTGGAGATGTGATGAAGTTGCAGATTGAACTAAACTAAGACGGTACAACAATATAAAAGGCTGTTTTCAAGGTTATCATGATTTAATACAGACTTTTGGATGCGGATCTGCCATTGCCTCGAGTTAATACGTGACTGAGCTCATCAAAGGAATGACAGTATAATAGGCTTTACAGATTAAAAATAGTGATATTGCTAATTATCTGAAACTTCCTCCCGTCAAATTGCACTGCTCAATGCTTGCGGAAGAAGCCATAAAAAAGGCAATTGATGATGTTAAAGGAAAAAAGGAAAATACTGAGGCGAATAAAATTCCTGATAAATGATATTACGTATTCTCTAGAATTCATCAAAAATGAATTCTTAATAGTTGAATCCAATAATTGAGAGGTTTGAGATTGCATGAATATAATCATAGAATTTCTTCTTGCTTCTCCGTCTGTTGGTCTTTAACCAATAAGGAAATCATTTCCACCTTAACGTCCGAACTTTCCTCTGAGCTGAGGACATCGGTAATCATCAATAATTTTTATTCCATACTTTTAACTTTCATCAACAGTTATTGTTATCTTTTGTTATTTTTCTCTTATTGGATGTTTACAGATTGCTCCACCTTTTTCTCCTTCTCCACCTTTTTAGGACGAGGCTCGCTTTTCTGATTTTTTGATGGAACGTTGCTTGTAGATATTATTTTCTTAGGCACAGGAAGAGCCTATTGCGCTGTCTATTTTTTTTCAGGCAGTTAATTTTTAGGGATCATGACTCCAGTCGAGTTGTATGTCTTGGGAATTACCACTTTTTAAGCAAATCCGAAATCAGGGTTAAATCCTCCACGTCTTTCTTCAGCTAGGTAATTATTGCCTCTGTCTCCGCAGTTTAGATCGTAGTATCTTTTAAGCCATTGCGCAAACTCCAGATTGTCTTGGTATTTGGCTTTGGAAAGCTTTTCAACCTAGCTATTAACCTCTATACCTCGAGATGCCTCTTGATTCCTACTTTGCTAAAAGATTCCTGCAGTATTTTGAGATTATTGATGAATTCGTAGTCGTTCTTGGCTTTCCAGTTGACTTTGTTTAAAGAAATTTTTCCCGGGTGAATCACGTCTATAACTTGGCAGTAAACAGCTCCTGATCCTAATTGCTCGATCTTTGTGAGGTTTAGCTATAGTAAAACATTTGAGTTACTTGAAGGAGATCATTGAGCCACTTAAGTATTTCTCCTCTGGATACGAAATATCCCTCGTCCATCATGCCAATATTCTCATTCTGGAAACTCATCTTTGATTTAAAAATAATGGTGTATGATAATCAATGACTAAAACTGTTGACAATCTTATTAAAAATATTAGATTTACTTATTAATGATCAGCATTATTAGCGAGGACTCTGTTCTCAAGTAAGAATCAAAATATACAGTCCAGAACTTTCTTCCTTTCCCACCGCCAATGCCAATATAGCCATCTTTGGCACTCAGAGCTCAGGAAAAAGTACATTACTAAACACTATTTTTGGCACGAATTTTCCTGTTCTAGATACTTTGATTGCTCGATAACGTTGTACGAAGGGCATTTGGCTGCAGAATATTAATGGGTTTAATGTAATCGATACTGAGGGTTTTGATTCAGTAGAAAGAGGGCCAGAGTTTAAGATGTATGAAAAACAATTAGCTCTCTTTTGCTTGGCACTTTCGGATGTGTTGATTATCAATATGTGGATGAATGAAATCGGTAGGTATGAAGCCAGTCACAGTCATATCTTAAAGGCTATAATTAAAGCTTCATAGAGAGTTATCGCCTCGCAGCAGCGAAAGATTATCGTAGTTGTGAGAGATTGCACCTAAGACGCCAATAGGACTATTCTCAAAAATGAGCTTAATTCACATCTGCTAGGAATCATTAAAGCTGAATCCAAAAAATCGACTTTAAAGTTTACACTCAATTATGTTATGATGAGCCATTTCGAGGAAAACCAAAAAGAGTTTAAACAATAAAGCAAAGATCTTCTTCGGATGATATCCAACACTAAAAAATCAAATCTGAATTACTATAATGACGAGGATAAATTGGTGTATGTAAAACATCTTTGGGAGAGTGTTACTTCTTCATAAAGCTAAATTGACCTAAGGACGGCGGAGGATGCCTTGCGAAATTATACCCTCGAGAGAATAAAAAGTGAAACTTTATCGCATATGGAGGAGTGGCTTAGCTCAGTTAAAGATTTGGCAAAATATACTAGCTATTCAAGATTAAAATAGGCAGCTGTCAAGGAGGAAATAAACTACTTTATGAACTCAAAACCAAAACATATCAAACAGGCTGAAATAGAGTCATACTTAGGCGAAATCAACCAACTCTTTGATCACCACCAAAACAAATATTTCACCTAATAATTGTTGCCCAAGTAAGAGGATCGGCTGATTGAGTTGGAATACTAAGCGAAATTGGATGCTATTCAAAAATAAAATGTGAATGAGTTCAAAAAGAGTATGATGAGAATCAGAAGACAGCTGCAGTAAACTTACAAAATCATCGTCAATGGATTTAAGGACAGCAGTAAGCTGGCTGAGAGATTTATTGTCAAGATTGAGAGTAAAGATATCAAATATGACCAGTTTATTGAGCATCTCCAAAACATGTTTAAAATTTAATTGGAAGACGAGTTGAATAAATAAGTTGACAGACAAACGAAGGCCTTGCTTTTTGATGAAAAAAAATTGAACAAGATTATCAGGGAACTAGAAGAAAAGCACAAAACTCAGAAAAACGAATATCTACCTTTCATCTGGGAAAATATAGTTCAGAGAGTGACTCGATCGACAATAGTTGAGAAGATAAAATAAGAAGGAGGTATTTTTAATGCGGCTGAGTTAGGAGTCTTCATGAGAAATCAAACTCAATATATTTATTAATTCTACCAATCTCTCCAGAAAAAGGCCGAAACATATCTCTCCGAACTACTCGGGTATGAGTCGTAAATGGAGTATACGCCAAATCTTTAAAAATTCTAATCAATTCGACAATAAATAGCCGCGCTGATGAAGGTAAAATTGGCTGAGGAAGTAATTTATTCGTAACATAGTCTCGCCATTTCAAATTCACACTTATCTTCGCCGTGATTTTAATGCTGCTTTTCTTCAGTGAGTTCAAGTGGGGACTGAGACTGATGGGAGTGGGTAAAAAGAGAATGAAGAGATGGATTGTGCTTTACACGGGCATCATGGCCACCTCAATCGGAATTTTAATCTATCGAAACCTTTCATACTTCAGAAAGATGATTAATGCGTCTCAGTGATTGTAAGTTGAGAGTAAATCATTATTGTTTGATTATTCGTGATTTTATTTGCATTTCACTATGATTGTCTACAGCAAACTAAGGAATTTCTATTTCCGCTATTTTCTTTTTGTTCGAAGGCAGGCGATGGATTTATCAATTTATGCCCGAAGCTCAATCAGCACTTCAACATAGACGCTCAGACAATTGGCTTACTCATTCTATCTCAGCTTTACTCTTGTCAACTCGACCTCTTTGCTTAGAATATACTGCAACTCTGATAATTCTGCCTTGCTTTATTGCTTTTTCTGCTATAGTCTTTGGAGAAGGGCGTCGGCTTGCCTTTCTACTTTTTACGCTAGTGAAGCGTGGATATTATTGCTGATCCTTACTAATCTCTCCTTGCAAATATTAAGTTATTTTAATTATTTCTCGGTCTATTCCGTAGCTTCGTGTTGATTATAATTTTTCAATATTTCTTTCAGCCTTTTCTTAACAGAATCGATAAAACCGTCGACTCTGTTATGGCTTTACTTTTCTAAATACTGAATGTTGAACCATATTTTTGGAGAGATAACTAGGATTAATACGTCTACTTTTGGATCATCTGCAGCTTAAGATTGATGAGCTAAAACTGGTTTTGCTGCTGCCAAGACTCCTCCTAGATTTGGCTCTTCAAGAGTTTAATAGATTGAGTGATGCCCTCATAATGCGAATTCTTCTATGTTTTTTGTTCGTACTGAGAGAATGGACATGTGCTGGTCTCTTTAAAATATGTAATCACACAAACGAGAATGAACAGATCTGATATTTAAACAAAAATAAATAAAGTAAATGTTAATTTTAATAAAGTCATTGAATCATTTCACGGAGTATTACTTTTTCCACAATTTCCTACTGTTGGTTATTTTTGCAGATTTTATTTTACTATAACATCTCCATCTAACTAATACATTATTTACATTTCGAACATGAATTCTATCGAAATCTTTTCTTCTGAACTTGAGATATTTGAGAGTATGTGGCAGTTTTTTTAGGGAGTCTTCAGTTAGATACGGCCCAACTTAGAGTTTGGTAAGGACCGGAGGCAATATTAATGATATTGAGTGGTTTTATACTTTCACTCCATTATTTGATATTAACCATAAACTGAACTTTTTTAGACAATGATATTCACGTAAATCAATATTTCTGGGGGGGCGTTTACCATAAATAATATGGTGAGTTAGACTAATCTGTCTGGTTTTTGTATCTTTCCCAGAAGTTAATAACTCGAATATTGGGTCTCAAAAACTTTCAAATAAATGATCCCACTGATAACAGCGGCAATATCTTCCTCTTTGAAGCAGTTATATATTTTTGGTTTCTAATAAGAAGACTTGAGTCGAAGCTCTTTTAGTTTTATTCCTATCAAATCTTGTAATTAAAATTTGATCTGATAGGGAATTTCCAAACAATGAATAAACTTCCAATCTTTAAGTTTTTGAAATTAACCATCATTTCCAACTGAAATGTTTTTTGAGACCCCGCTTTTTGAATATCTCACATTAAACTACTACTTTTGTTGATTGGCTCTTATTCGTTTTATTGTTGACATTATCGAACATAATCTTGAAAAGAATAGTGCTCAACATTCAAAATTATTTGCCTTTTTGGTTCTAATGGAACAATTTTTTTCCCAAATTCATTTGATTTTTTTTTCCATTTGTAATAATTATATATATATGAATTCATTTGATAATTTATATATTCAATAATTTATAAAATTAGGAAACAATAATAATTACATTGACAATGATAAATTACTGCCGGCTTCAAAGAGTAGAGCTTTAAAGACCTAAAATCAATACGAACATTTTTCTTTCTTCTTGTCGCTGTTACTTGGTTTATAATTTGCATCTTGATAATCTTCTCACATCTAAAAATGTCAATTTTTTTTGTCAGATAGTACAAATCAAAATGATTTCAAGAAACATGAAGACAGAACAAGAAAAATTTTAGCAATTTTATTGAGACCTATGAAGCTAGTATTAAAGAGTATTAAAAGTGTGTATAGAGATATCTATGAGTGATCATTTTTATTCAATGCGAAGAAGAGTTGCTCTCTCATGCGAATATGCTTGCGCGAATTAATTTAATTTGAGTTGTATCAATTTTATTGAAGAGATTTATCGATAAAGATCCTGAATATTTTAAGAATCCCGAACTCCATTTTTTTAAATAAAATTTAGTAAAAGTATACAAAGGATATACTTCATCACTAATTTCCCTAATCTTCCCAATCATCTCTCCCAAAAGATATAAAGTCCTTATTTGTTTTTCTTTCTAAATACTATCTATTTCCGTTGTTTGGTTCCCAGCTAGGTGGTTGATTAAACGTAATGAAGATTGGTTTCTTCCAATTAGAGCGCAAAATATGAGGCACGGCTTCGTGAGTAAATTTATTATCCATCAGATTGAGTTAAATTAACTTCGGCCACTGGGCCCTCTGCAGTATTTTGACTCCATCATCTGTTAGTTCGACATTCCTCATACACAGCTATGTAAGTCCTTTCCAATTAACTCTAATCAGTTATTCAACTCCTGTGTTTTTCAGGGGATTATCCATGAAGTCAACAATTTTTATAAATTTCCACTCGCATTTTCTCAATTGCTTAACCCCCTTAGAAGTAATATTGTTTGCAACAAGTACAAATGTAGCAATGTAGCGCCACTGAGCTCCGACGATGAAGCTAATTGACTCATCTCCAAGACATGTCCACACAAGGGTCAGATTTGTTAGAAATCTGCAATTGACTGATAGAAAAGTGGTTAATCTATGAAATGAGTTCAGGAATATTCTGGTACATGAAAGATGAAAGAAACCAAGATTTGGGTTAATATGCGACTCACAAATCTAAGCCAAAACATCATTGAAGTCAGTGTTTCCCCAGCTACGTCCAGTTGCAGTAAAATCACCGCCGACCAAATCTAAATTAGCAATTTAAATCTTTTTAATTTCATTTTACTCGACAAGGATTTCTCGCAAATATTCTTTCCAAAATTTATTGTCACCCGTTTGAGATTAAAGTGTGAGTTATTGTGGTCTTTGCATGTGGTATGAATTAAACTATTGAAGCAAATTGTCTTTTAGACGCTTGCTTATAAATTAGTTTATCATTAAACTGGTGAATTGATCTTATGATGATTCTGTTGCTGCATTTAATGAATTAATATTCATCATCATTATAATCTGGCATTTGATGCTAATAATTGCCTACTAATTTGTTAATCGGTCTCTTATCGAATTTAAGATTCAAAGTAAATATCTGCCACAATATGAAAGGTGAAAGAGATTGACTGATCGAGTGAGACTTAACTCTCTATTATTCTAAGTCAAGCCTTTGGCCAAGCCCTTCTTATTATAATAAAAATTTCATAAGAGATAACATAAAAT
>Ga0302191_10000654_pt1 | contig 22318 bp, 16 predicted proteins | sample II_Bog_E3_1_FD_198775 | JGI IMG/M metagenome (GOLD analysis project Ga0302191, IMG submission 198775) | Peat permafrost microbial communities from Stordalen Mire near Abisko, Sweden - II_Bog_E3_1 | ecosystem: Environmental > Terrestrial > Soil > Wetlands > Peat | place: Sweden: Abisko...
ATCATTTTGACTCAAGCAGGAGGCAATTCAGTTCACTTAGAATCAGATCGTCGTTGTATTTCTTCACTTCCTCCTCGGTAGAATTGAATACAATCTTTTTCTAAGACAGATCAAGCAATTACAGTTGCACTGCTCGCTGAGAAAAATTAAACAGCATCAGTTGCTGCCCCCTTTCGATCACCATGCAATCGCAGTCAACACTTCGAACAGTGCAGTCATCTTCAAAGAGCTGCTCCTGTCTTCGAAGTCGCAGAACCTTCTTCAATTCATTCTTGAGCTATTATGTAATGGGCCCGCGGGTAAATACTCCCCTCTTTGAGATGAGGAAGGTAAATAGCAAGTATATGTATTCTTGAGGCTGGACACTGTTAAAATTAAGTGAGAGGCAGTTCGAGCTGCTTTGGATCTGCTTTACCACCTAATAAATACTTTCATGCTGTTGACTTAGGCTCAGACTTTCATGAAAATTGTATGTAAAGCTGAAACCAAGTCCACCATCTAGGATAGGCTCGGAAAGACCTGGTATTACTTTTTTTGAAGACGCAAGGGTCACTGCAGCATCATTCAATCTCTAACAAAGCAAATTAATAGCCTTAATGAGCAAAGATCCATTTAGTTAACCGCAAATTCTATGTACCTTTGTAAAATGTATTCCGCCAATACCGAAGTGCGTGAAGTAGTGAGTTATATTGGAAAGGTAAAAGGCGATAGCTGACTCTTTGGTGAGGTCATACTGCCACTCCGCATTCCCCACTTGTTTAAGATACTATTGTTCGAGAGGATTGAGCGGTTCTGTAGTTTCTCCACTATCGAAATTCCACTCTAGCACCACTTTAACTCCCACTAGTGTTAACCTTTCAATTATATTCTCTAAAAGGTCTGCCCGTTCCACTGTCAAGCTAAACTTGTGCAGTATTCCGTGCTCCTTTGTAAAGAGATTCTTCAAAATTATAGTGTTGTAGCATTCCAGCAGATCCATCTCACTTTCTATAAAGTTCATACACTGTTAGAGAGGTAAGACGTCAAGGTCAATTGTATACGCCAGCAGATGAGAAATTTTGCGTTTACTGAAAGACTGTGGCTTGATAAGATCCTTTCTGAAGATACCCATGGCTCGATCAACAAATTGACAACTGGGTGGAGGAACGAGCCATTCGATTCCTTCTGAGTCTATTAATAGAAGTTGCAGACGACTGTTTTCTTCCAGCCGAAACTAATTTAAATCAAACTCTAATCGGAACCACCCTTTTCCTAAACCTTAATCGGCAATCAAAGGGTGTTTATTTCTCTCAAAACCGTTGAAATCTCCGAGCAGGTAGGCTTCCTTCACTCCACCTAGAAACTCATGATATGTCATGATGTTATCACTTGAACGAAAACCGAAGTAGCGGTGGTCATAGTTGAGTCCTTGGAGGAAAGGAGAATCATCTCGAAGATAACAGATGTCAAACACTGATTTGCTAGAAGTTTGGATGTCCTGTCATAGAGTAAAAAGTACTTCGAGACGAGAAGGGAATTTTTGAGCGACCAAACAAGAAGGCACATCTTGAAGGAACAGGCTAAACTTGGCACGAGCGGCCTACAGTTTAAATGAGGAAGCTTTCCGGATGCTGTTTCTTTTCATTAGAAGATATTAGTTATAATGTGTTTTCGAAGGAATTAGATAGAGTTCCTATTTGATGTTCCAAAAGAAAAACCAATCTTGATGATCAAGATATCTTTTTCAAGTCACAGTGATAGGATTTAGTGATAAGACATCAGCTTTATCATCCGATCTATTCAAGAATCGCACAAACATTATCTTCAGTAGTATAAAACATGATGTATTCAATAGTGGGAAAGCAAAATGCAATTCTAGGTCATGAATGTATTTAAGGACTTGCCTGCCATTTAAAGGATTGATAATTCTTTGCCTTGTAAGGCATATAAAGTATGGGTCTGCTTTTTCTGCTGATTATATGGATATTGTTTAAAAGATAGGATAATATGTCATAAAAACTTCTCAAGTTTATCAAGTACACGAATATCATCACGAGGTAGCTGACGAATCACATAGTGTCGCAATCATTGCCTTTGGACTCACCGGAGTCATCTTCGTCGGACTCAAAAGTATCTTTGGAGGCAGATTCTTTATGGTCTTCTCTCCGATCTTTATGACGTAATAATTCTCTGATTTAGTCTTTTCGGAGTGATTCTGCTGGCTACGGAGTGCAAGGTTGACTTCATTATAAGACGAGTGGGCTTCCTGCGTTCTCTCGTGGGGCGTGGCATTTTCAATATATAGTATGCATGAGTAGATTTAGTTTGGCTTCGTAAGTGTTCTACTATTTTTCTTGCGGGTCAGGCGATGAGTTGGTGGGATGGATTTTCGGAGTCATCCTTTTCTTGTTTGGACTTCTCTATATATTTCTTCAATTTTGTGCGGGATCAGCATATACAGAACAACTCAAAGAACGACTTTCATGATATATGTTCAACAAGATTTACATCATAGGGTTCAAATCATAAAATCACTTAGGATGGTTGGGCATGCTTGCTACCTTCATCCATCCATTATAATAAGCTTAAATATGCTCACTCATTTGCTCAACGCCTTTCCATAGGCTCGTTTCGCACTCATGCATGCCTGCCAGGAGGGAAGGCTACACTTATCTCTTTCGAGCCGCTGCTATTTTAATTTGAAGTTATATTTTCGCTGCAAATAGGGGTTTAAAATATTTGGTGAGTTATTTGACGAGACTGAGAGTGAACTTTTATATTTTGAAGGGTTTAAACTCCGGATAATCGGCAGTCATCCCTCGCAGCTCTGCAATTTTGAACTATTAGCAGAACTTAGCGATTTAATCCTTGATGATGGCACTCCTCTTCTAATTTTCCTTGATTCCTTAGATTTAATCTGAATCAAGTTATGAGTCACTCTCCAAATCGTCGTCATCCAGCAGTACTTCCAGTTTCTTGCCTGCATTATCATATACGCTCTTCATGTATTCATAAATTGTTTTGACGGTATTGTCGGCGAGGCACATATGCTAGGCTTCGCGTTCTGGAAAGTTGATGTCCTTCATGCGGATCGAAGTGGATGGTCCTTGCCCCACTTTCCTGGGGTTGACTATCAGATTTTTGTATTTCTTTTTTTATTAAGGATGCTTGTTGTTTATATGAGTGTGTACGGCTGCCAAAGATCCGTAGCTTTTACCGCAATGGCATTTAAAGGAGCCATCCTTTTTCTTCTGGTTGTTTTGTTATGAGTTTGGGTTGATATTGTTCTAATGGTTGAGTTCTTCATTGTCGTCCTGCAACCGCGAGGCTGTATCTTCTTTGATGCGTTTTGGTAACATATTTATTTATTTATTTTTGGTGATATAGAATTGATTTCTCTTGTTAAGAGTAATAAAATGATTGACATTTGAGATAACCAAATTCTTTGATAAAAAAGGGAAACTAGAATTTGATAAATCTTTTACCATCTAATTATTTGTAATATCATTTTTTGATAATATTCTCATTTGAATAGATTTCACATGGGATGTGTTTAAATTCATCTTTAGTTGGTCAGGATATTTAGCCAATTCTATCTGCTAATATTAACAGCTATTCTCTCATAATAGCATATATTTGTTTTTATTATCTGTTATACTTGTCTGATTTCTATTGAACCATCCAATCTTTTGGACAATTTCTATTTAACATCAGTATTTACTGAGGAAAACGGTTGTTGAAGCCACCATAGCATTTTTTAAATAGCTTTTTATAATTAGAATGTCCAAATCATTAACACTCGTCGACGATAAAACTGTACGCAGACTGTTGTCCACTGGCTTAGCGGGAGCTGTCGCCTCTTTTGTCACGCAACCTTTGGAAGTGATTAAGACCAATCGCATTGATTGCCCCTCACTGTTTTATCACGATCTGCATCAAAAGATCATCAGTAAGGGTTGGATTCAATACATGCGTGGAAGGTAGTTATATACTGATTCAGTTCACTGGCAGTTACGCGCCAAGCTTTCGGTTTCACGTTTTATACAGTGATTTTGGCTCATCTGGAAAAGAGCGTATAGAAACAATTTCCAAAACTCAATAAATTCTTCAACTACGCATTTAGTTCTGTCTTTGCAAAATTCACAGCTATGATGTTCGAAGCTCCTTTGACTTTACTGAAAACTAGAGTCTAGTTAGTGTCTTCGCCTTCAGTAATGATGTAATTCAAACGCATAATGGTCAGTCCTTTGAGAGAGTTTACGAAAGGATTAGGTACATCCATAGCAAGGTAGGGCCTATATACCTTGTTTCATTATAGTATATACAGATACCTGAAGGATGACATCTTTCACAATAAATTACAATCAAAAGCAACTTTTATTCCAGCTTTTGTGGCTGGAATAGTAGCAATTACCGTTTCTCAGCCTTTTGAAGTCCTGCGGAGTCAAATCAGTCTCAATAAAATTAAGGAGCCCATCTCAATATTTGTAAGAACTTATATGAGAGAACAAGGTCTCAGAGGCTTTTTTGTGGGATTCTTACCGCGATTGGTGCGCAAGCCTATCAACTCAGGCATCTGCTGGACCATCCTGTAATCTTTTCGGCAGCAATAGTGAAAGCAATTAAAATTTTGTATATATCTATATATTGATGTCTCGATATCCATAAAGCCATTAAATATTATAAAGGAAAGAATCATTGACTTTCAGGCCGAGCCGACATTTTGCTTCCAGAAATATGTCGAGAATTGAAATACCCTTTCTTGCATTGCTAACGTGAGGAAAATGATCGAGGCCTCGTGGAATGCTCAGCCAAAAACGGTTTCAGTAGAATTTCATTTAAGCCATGAAGCTTTCTTGAACTTAAGCAAAGCTGACTGCCTTAATTCTTCTTTATTTGCTGCTCACTCCGCGTAAGATCGTTTTAGTTCATGCAGTTACTCGACCTCATACTCTTTCTCTTTTTAAAATGATCGTCGGGCTTGATCAGATTTAGGGTTGGTACATAGCAGGAGTTGCTTCTTAAAAATTTGTTGGAGTTGATTATTCTGCGTTCGAAGTAGGGGTAGTCTTTATTGGGGTGATAAATTAGTCCTTCTTTTTTGATAAATTTTATTATCTTTTTATTGGAAAAATATCCCTCAAGATAAGGATCAGCCAGAGGGTTGTAGAATGGCAGGGGTACTTCATTAACGTGATAGGAGTTAATAAACTGCTTCGGAGGCGATTGCGATTTTCGGTAGTGGCTTCGCATGCAATAATATGAATAAAATAATCAAATAAATATCTAATCCAGTATAGTCAATATAAAGATGAAAGTTACTGCATTTTCCTTGAAATCTTTTAGTGGTTCAGTCTTTCGCTCAATTGCCTCATTCTCTACTTATTTAGATTTATTAGGGTGTTTCCGAGGATACTATCAGATACCTTTTCGCTTTTTTTTGCCAAATATTGCGACAGAAGATTATTTGGGGGTTACTTATGCCCATCACTACGCTTTCTAATCGAGGTTGGATTATTGGACAATCTGCACAAAAAATGGTTGTTTATTTGATTGTCAATAAATTAACTTTTCTCTGGTTTTACTCCTTTCAGCGAACGATCAAGGCTTTGAGTGTTTGCTCTATTTTGTTGCATTGACATAGGTTGGCTATTTTTTGCGCGTTGTTCAAGAGTGCTGAAATTAGAATACCGACCTCGAGGCACATCTATGGTCTGAAACGGAGAAGATAGATTTATTGGAGGATTACTGACATCGATTGTCCGACTAAGACTTTCATGTTATTTTGGCTTTTGCGAAATGACTAGTTTGTTTCTTTTTGATTTAACAGTCTTTAACAGATCATGCTTGGCTTCAGGATCCATTATTTCTAGCATCTATTCATAAGTTTTGCTGCCAATATTTTCTTTGATAATAAGAGTGTTCAGTTATTTTCTTCTGCACATATCCTTGTATATGTCAATAAAATTGTGATTGGAACTATAGAAATGAAAACACTCTTGCTGCGGAGGCAACTTAAACTTTGCTGGTTTGCGTGGCAGCTCACTGGTTTACAGCTCCATAACTTATTGCAGATAAAGTGCGCCCACGTCGTTGGCAATCCATTTTAGTTTAAGACGGCTAACATATATCCTTGATGCCATGGCAAGGAAGTGAACCATTTTATAAGTCATCAGATCAATGTAATCTCTTGGGTTTCTGAGCATGAGCTGGTGTTAGCCTTCCTCGTAGATCTCAATGTCGTGGTACTGTTAATCATATTTGTTAATGCCTCCAATGAGTACTAAAACTTCATGCTCAGCCTGTTAATATATTTCGTCGTTAATGGATGTGAGGATGTACTAACTGTAGTAAAGAGACTCTGCCTCTAGCCTATACTTAATATAGGACTGAAAGTAACAGACTTCCTGCTCCAGTTTCGTTGGTCCTTCCAAAGAGTATAATTCTAACTATAATTGATTGAAAAGCTGACAGTTTCCATCGTTATACTTGACAATGCAAAAGGGCTCTTTCTCGTTCAATTTATGTTCTTCAATCTTTTGTAGCTAATAGTGGCGATTATGATGCAGCACATACTTAACAAAAGTGTTCTTATTCTTCTGCAGAGTCGGACTCTATACTCCTTAATGGAAATGAGATGGTATAAGTTTATCGAAATACTTTTAATGCACAAACTACGGGTCCAACTTTTTCAGCATTTCTTAGTTAAACTTTCGCTCAAGAGTTTCTTTGTATTCGCTCCTCAACCTCAAAAAGGTTGAATAAACGGTCTTTAGAGGGGAAGAGCCAGCTATCTTGCAGATGCGACCCTATCTTCGAGAGGATTGATAAATTTAGACAGTATCTCCTTACACAAACAGAATGTCTGGCAGAAATAATTTTAGGGTTTTCACTCCTCGAGCAGTTAGTCCATCTAGCACCCTTTTCAACCAAACGGAAGTGATTACACCAGAAGAGGAGAAGATTTTTTCTTCCTTACTGGTGATGTTTTTATATCTCTCATCTCGACACAAATTGCATAGGCACAGATCCCTTTCCGAAAGGTGATTATGAGAATCGATAGTTTTTTATAGATCCTAAATTCCATAAGGGTTGATTTCTGAAGTTATAGCGAGACTTGGTAGTTTTCGTAGATTGGTAGATCGCATTACTTCTGTTCTGTTAAAATTATTAATAGATGAGGTTAGCCTTGCAATCAATATGTGGTAATCTTCATCCATTGATACAAATCTGGTAAAGCAAGCTATAACTGTGCCATTTGAGTTAAGCCAATATATAATATGAAATCAAAATGACTTAAAAGATAAAAAATCACAAGTGTCAGGACATCTTCCATTTATGATCAAGACCAAATTATATTTCTGTTGTTGTTCTTGATTAATTTATCATACATACATTCATATTGAATATTTTATTGAGTTCATTCTCATGAAAATTGGCAAGGATTTTGCCCAAAGGCAACCACCACTCACCGAACTATCAAAAATAAATCCTAATTCGAAAAAACAGCTAATTTGGCCTTTAAACCACAGCAAAAGGCATTTTAATAAACTTACTAAACTGCTTCCCATTGCTCCTCCTAAAAGTATAAGAGCTTTAAACTAAATGTAGCAAATCCTGATGAAATAAATTAGAGACCTAGACGCTTCTCTCTAAAAGCAGAACAGGCACATGAAGTATCAAAACGGTTATCTTTTCACTATGGGTGTCTTACCTAGATTGGTGACCTAGCTTCATGGCTGCCTAAAAGGTCACGCAGATATCATAGAGGACGGCTTCTATGTCTGGAACATATTTTAACATTAGAACAGTTATGATCTCGTCACAAGCAGACTAATAAAAACGCCAAAACATTTTGCAGAACAACTGATGGAAAAGAGCATATCAAATATAGAAAAATATGATATATCCAGATATGAGCAGTCCGTCATAAACATTCGCAAAAGATGGGACTATTTTTCACAACCAAAAAAACATGAGACTGATATGCGAGTAGTCAGGATGAAGACGGAAACCTCTCCAGTCTAAAAGAATGAATAATTATCAGGTAGCAAAAGGGAGGAAAAATAATTAAAAGGTCTGTTTCTAACAAATTCAGGAATTTCCGAAAATATATCAATGACGCCGAAGCAGAGAAACAACAGCCACTCAATGGGAATATCTAACTTGCAAAAAAACAAGGAAATTGGATCAAAATTCAAATCTTATTCGACTGCTATTTAAAGTTTGCGCGCCTAAAGAATAAAGACATAGCCAGATATTAATAAAATTAAAAATGTATCTATTCTCAGCGAATATTATGCGAAACCAAAAGCACATAATCATGAGGTTAGAAAATAATAAGATAATGGGCCTTTGGCTACCCATTAGCAGCTGCATAGAATGCTCTAAAAGGAAGCCATTATAGTATCAATTTGGATGCCTCCCTCAAGTTGTCCCCAATTTGTTGGAGTTATCAGTATTTAACTTTATTAAAAAGAGCACTTAAAGGTTTGCTTGATTCAAAAATATTTTTGGTACCGCCGCAGCCTGAACAAAAAGTTATTTGCCTGTATCTTATAATGGGCGTGCAATGAATTTGGGCATACATAATTCTTGGAACTGATCACTACCAAAAGTATTTATAATAATGTCTTCATGCTGCTTGGCTGGAAAATGAACGGCTGGATCAGTCAAGATAAAATGAAAATATCTTTTCGTCCCAATGGACTATGAAAAACATAGAGTTAAAGTAAAAGATATTTTTTGGTGATTCTCTTTCTCATTTTTATCATCTTGTTTGTACAAATAATAATCATGAAAATGTCATCAGTGTGTGCATTTATTAATTTGCAACGGATTCTATTACTTTGAACAGAATTTACGAAACTGTCAAAATATTAATGATAAGAGGAGCTTAAATCGAATAGCCTCCTCGCCAACCATCATCAGTCATAAAGCATCTTTGATTTATTTCCATGTGTTTATTGCAATATTAAAAAATGATAACTTGGGCAAACGATAAGCCTTTTTCACAGCATCGATTCCAGAGGACAGATTCGGCATTTGCTGATGAGCTGGAACAAGATGGCAGATTTTATCGTTATTTGCTCTCAGTGTACAGTGACAATCTCAACTCCATTTTGAAGACTCACTAGGATTGCATTGGTGATATGGAGTACTGCCCTCGTGTCAAGATAAGCCTCTAAGAACAAAAATCTTTGGCCAAAAGTTTGAATAAGATTTGGAAAAAGCAGTGTGATAAACTATTAAGAAACCCTATTTCTCGGAACACCCTCACCAAAAACACATATAGTCAATTTGCCAAAAAATATCGTGCTGCTCTGGATAGTAGTGACTGTGGGATGATAAACAGCGGAGATCTCACAACTCAAGAGCCAGAATAAGTAGTTGCTATCTCTAATAACTATACGAGTTGCTTCTCCTCTCGCAAATACTTTCATACAGGCAGTTATTCTTCAGGCAAAAGACCAGCAAGTTCTAAAAGATTACTTAAACGAGATTCTAAGAACGACACCATTCAAGTGTCTCAAATATTTCAAAACCTGCAAAGTGAAGCAGTGTCAATTCCCCTGAAAATGAAAACCATATCTATTTCAGAAGATTCTCGATCGAAGAAGGAGCAATACTTCTTGGGAAATGCTAACAGGTAGAGATGTAGCGCATCTAAAGCCCAGTGGAGAATTTAACTATCGAAAGACAAGGATTAATAGGAGTTTATCTTCGAAGGAAATTAAATTATGATCAAAGAAAGGCGTAAACACTGCCCTTAGGACATTCGCAATCCAAAACTGACAGCCTCAGCCAAGTTTTGGGGTAACAGAGTCACTTCCATTCGACAGTGTCGCCAGAAATAGGCAGACTATAACCAAAAATCGCATCTTTAAAGGAAGATAATGATGGCAAATTCTTCTCTCGCTGTAAATCCTTTGCAGATGCATGGATATGCCCCTAAAAGCCACATAAGCTACTTGAACTGATATTAGTGTTGAATAGATTGCTTGTCATCGGACCTTACCTATGATTTGTAATAAATTTATTATTCAATGAATTTATGATTACATTTTATCTAATGTGAAACGGACTCAGATTAAATTAAAGTTTAAATTATATGAATTCAAAATCAGTTTGATTCTTTGAGTTTAAAAGCGGCTGCTGGAAAATGGTTCTTCTTATTAAAGTCGATGTCCTTCTTCATCAATAGGATGAGCCTGTTGTCTTCTTCTTGTTTTTAGCTTACAGTCACCACACTCACCTTTTGGTACGGCTCCAATATTTACCAGTTATCCGATTATAGCTTTCTACATACATCATCTGTTACTACTGATCAATCTATATTTTAATGCTATGAGTTTTGCTCTTGGAGGGATTTAGAATCAAATAAGCAAGTCCAAATTTTTACAGCTACATTCTGATTTTGTAGAGTTTATCCTGCTATTTTTGATCGGCTGGCTGCTTTGTCTCGAAGCTGAGCACAGCTTTAATAAGAAAGTCATTATCCACAACTCCTCCTCGCCTGAGTAGAATGTGCTGCATGGAAGATAAGAAAACGTAATATCTTCCACCTTTATTAAAAAACCATTCATGATAAGCCCCCAGAATATACTTGCCTTCCTCAAGAAGAACAGAAAGTTCAGCTTTATTGTTATTCTGCTCGAATCGACTTGTCACAAACTCATATTTCTTCGGGGATATCTCTTTCACCAAAATAATCATTTGTCTAATTTTTGATGACGAAGAAACGCGAATGAAAAGGCGTTGAGTCTATTTTACCTCAAAGGTGCTGAAGGAAGGAAATCCATTTTCAGACTAGTTCTGAATCCAATCTTTATTATTAATATCCATGTTAGGGAAGACTAGCAGTTCGTCAAAGTGTTTGCCTATATCTGCTTGACTGATGCAGAAGGATCGATTATTTTTAATCTGCATATATATGTTGTTTTTCTGTGCTGCCCCCACTAACGACCAAATATCATCGTTAAGAGCGTATTTGCCATTCCAGGCCGATAGTTTAGACTCGCTTACCAGCTCGTAAACGTCCTCTTTTGTGTTTTTTATTTCAACTTAGTGATGATTAATGAGGTGATATACTTCATTGTCGTTTAGACCATAGTTTCTAATTTTAGGGTCTTTTTTGCTTAATAAAACTGCTAGTTCCTTTTTCAGTAAACACTCGCGCAGATTCTGTCCTAATAATTACTTCTACTTTAAATCTCCCACGTAGCTGTTGTACACTGGCCCACAGAAAATCATTTCCATAATCTCCTCTGCGTTTTCTGGTACTTATTCGTAGCTGCCGCAAGCTTTGGCAATGGCTTTTTCTAACAGAATCGAGTACACTTCATTATCTCTTGCTGGACCAACGAAAATGGGTAAACCTGCGTGAGTAGGTATGTAATCGTCTATGACAACATTCTTAATATAGCCGTCTCTAAACAATCTAAATTATTATCTGGATACTTGAATTCGTAAACGCCTTCAGAGTTGAGGGTTTTGGAAAGGATCTCCTTGAACATGGTGGGACTGCTCCTAGCAATCAGAATCAAAGCTTTTTAAAATTCTTTGCGGTTTAATTTTATTTTCTATAGAGTTTTGTTTGTTTGTTCCTTTGAATACACAGCATTTTCAATGACATCTTTTACTCTCTTCCACTCAATTTCTCCATGAAAAAAGTCCTTGCTCAAAACAGAGTTTTAGTGTGGAAATGCTGGATCAATAAAATGATCATTGTTTTCTCGTAAAGATTTGACAAGAGCTTTAATATCGATGGATTCTGTTTTAACTCTTCTCCAATCTTAATACTTTTTAGGTTCTATTGAATTTTCATCCCTGACATGCTCGATGAAAATTTGTTTAGTTTTGGGCTAAATTCTACTGTACTAAATGATGATCATGGGCATTGTGCTAATCTGTGGTCTTGGGCCAGTCTGGCAAATCCAACTCATTGCTTATTTAAATTAAGAGTATAAAAGACGACTTAATCATATAAAGGATAAAATAAATATAGTAAGTAAAAGTATTAGTTTCAATATTGGCTAAATTACTATCTAACAAATTGTATGTATTTTCTAATTGAGTGGAAACTATATAGTGTTTTAAATGCGGTTTCTAAAATATTAAAGAGATCGTCCAATAGATGAGAAATCCATCTGCTTTTATAAATAATAAATTAAAAAATCGTCCAGGATTATCAGTTGTTTTTATTTTATTGTTAACAGTTTAATCAAATATATGTGTTATTATTATATCAATATCATCAATTTATATTCCCTCAACTCGACTCTCGGCAAAAATCAACTACTTTATAATATATCATTATTCAACAAAACATATTACATTTGCAATAACAATATTTTCAACTCATCATAATATTTAAGATAAAAAAAATCACTGCAGAAAATTTGAAATAATTTTCTTGGGAAATGAGATCAAATGGATTTGTAATATGGACTTTTCAGCTAATCAGGGGTCAATGCATTGATCGTAGAAGTATTTACTGGCCTAGAGATGCAATTAGTATTGAGAATAAATGTATTTAAGATCACACAATTGGGCCTCTAATGGCAAGAAAAGCCTTGATGAGTTCCTGCCTGGAGAGGAGCCCGTCTCCATTTTAGTCAAGCATATTAAAGATATTGTTCATTTCCTTATAGGTCATTTTCAAATCAGGGTCTAGATTTAAATCCTCGATGAGTCTTCTGAACGACGTTAATTAGATGTAATTATCCTTATTTTTATCGTATTTATGAAAAATATGTTAAACTGCATTGGTTATAAGGTCTTAGTTGGTGAGGCTGCTATATTTGCACTGCATAGAAGAATTCTAAATTTATAATATAATTTGATTTTAAATCAATTAAGCAGAAAAATTGACATTTCATCACAACACTTTCATGGGCTTTCCAAACAAATTTTCATGCAACAATTCTTCATTCAGATCAGGATCAAACGGTTTTATGATCAGGCTATATTTTGTGTCTAATGACACATAACAGCCGTTTTATGCAATATTAAAAAATAAAGTTGTCAATTTGATTATTTTGCTAAATTGGGATTACAAATGATCAAGTGGTTGGTTTAAACACTTGCTTATCTGCAATTGCGCGAGTTTAACTTTCATTGATATTCTAGTATATTGTCAATGGCGTTTTAAAAAATAATAAATCCAATATTAAAACCTACTTCTCTTAAAAATGCAGCAAACACATTCAATTTCTTTCAACTAATTAATATATTCATCTTGGCCTATAATCAGGGATTTAAATAAGGAATTTTTATGTTCTTTTATTTGCAATACTTAAAGGCCCTACGGCCAAGGTATATTGCTCCCAAAATACTGCAGCCAAACCAAAAGTTCCGCTTCTGGATTTGCAAACTTAATTGCTCTCGGAGGGAGTTTAGTTCTGGAAGTTTGTCCTTGAAGATAGAGAGGGCTTCCACAAAGATCTATCCTTAAGAGGTGAATCCAATAGTTCCAAGAACTGAAATCGATGCGCCAATTTTAATTCCAGCTTACACATCCCTTTCTCCAATTTAAAGTCCTCGGATGAAGTTACCATCCTTTCCATCACTTCCAAGCATCGCCAGTGCTCGCAATATTCCCAATAAGATCACGTTAATGTGCTCTGCCAATGAAAGATTTCTTTTCTTTTCATCCCATTTTAGTACTTCCACAGCCTTGGAGTAGTCTTTCTGGTCAAAACTTTTAATATATATTGAGCCTGTATTGATCTTATTTTTATCATATGAGTTCAATGTGATTTTGCTTGTGCCAGTGAAGGAGCAAGTTTTTAAAATTTCTGTCAAGTTGATAGTATAGTTACTGCGGTTGAGGTCATAGCTGTCATTCGAAAATATAGTTTCTTTATATTTGAGGAGTAAAGCCAATTTTTCTTTTTTATTCCAGCCAGTTGGAACCTAAACTTCCTTTCCATCTTTAGTGCCGATTACCCCCTATATTATTTATTGTTTACCTTGACCAGCACAACCTCATTAATCTTATTGGCTCTGCCTTTCAGTTCATCGACTTATAAAATCTCATTCTTTTATAAATGCCTGATATGTTAACGCTTTTTATGAATGCCGACCTGATGCTTAATGGTCTGCCACGAAGTGAAGGCAGTTATCGCGGTAGTAATGCTCGTTAGGAAGTAGTTGAGATCTTTCAAAGATTAATCTGCCATTGATTTGCGTGAATTAAAAAATTATTAATACAACTTACTCTTGAATAAATATATCTCAAATGTCATCCAAAGTCTGTTGATTTCTGATTTCTCTTTTTATGACCTTATTATTCTGTTTAACTTGTAATAATAATTAACTTTTCCCATGACGACTCCGAACTCGATTCCTCCATCAAATCCAAATCCGCCACCTGTGAAATCCTTCACTAGCAATTTCGAGCTTTAGACTAAAATCAGAGTCATAATTCAATAAGTGCTGGCAGCCACTATCAGGAAGTATATTAAGTTTCTAGATAGACTTTCGCACTTCGGGGATAAAATTGACAAATTCTAGTAATACTTCATTACCTTTCGAGAGCGATTCGAGACTGCAGAGCGAGAACGTACGCATCAGCAGGAGGAAATGGCTCAAATTTAATCAGCCCAGACGACTATTCGCAGGGACATGAACTTCAATGCACTCTTCTAATTACTTAGGAAATCAGATATAATGAAGATAAAGAACGCATCAATATCATCGATAAGGAACACAGAGATTAGTATCAGGAACTATAAAAAATGATTAAAGGGCTTGTAAGACAAAACGAAAACGTTACCTCTGAACTCAGCAAGACCAAGTCCAAGTTTATCGAGTACTCAAATACGATTTCCACCCTCAAAGAAGAAGTTTCCTGGAAAATCACCAAATATCTCGAGGAAACAGCCGAAAGCCACACCCAGATGAAGGTCTTTGCTGAAAAAATCAAGAATTAGTACTTCAACATAAATCTCATGGTTGAAAAACAGAAAGAAAAATACGATCAAATACTCCTGAAGTATGAGGAAGACACTGCTTTCAAGGACAGCACTATTACTCAAATTAATGAAGCAAATAAGGAAAATACAGCCAGAATTCAAGCCATAAAAACTTTGAATACAAAAATTGATGACGTATAATTTTCAATTTTGTCCAAGCTGAAGGCATTTTAAGTCAAATTTGAGGGGAAAATATAAGAAATGGATAAGAATAATAACAAGCTAAGCAACATGCTGAAGAAGATGTAGTCTTTCAGCAGCTTAATAGACAATATAAAGGAAGAAGTTGAAGAAAATAGTAGAATCTTCAATAAAAAGATTGAGGACAGCGCAAAAAAAGCAACTTAATACACCAATGAATAAGTAGCTAAGCTCGTCAAGGACAACAACAAAGTAGAAAAAAATCATTAGAAAAAAATAGCTACCATATATGACAAAATTGATAAGCTGTAGGATTTCTTTTTGCAGAAGATGGACTTCATGAAGATGGAAATCGAGTCTGAAATGTCTTCGAAGACAGTAAAAATACTCGAACAGTACTAATATGCTGATGCAGAAAATCTAAAACCGAACAAAATTTGAATTAATCGACAATGGAGGAGATTAACAGTAAAATCAATAAACACCAATTAGAAATCAGGCAGCAGATCAACAAGCTGGAGACTACTCTCAAGGAAACTGTCAATGATATAAAACAATAAGTATAACAACTCAAGGATGATGTTGAATCTAAAATAGAAGAAAGAGGATCCATGATAGCCAACGTCAATACTGGTCCACGGACCGAAACATTCAGTATTTCGAGCTAGAAAATTCAAAATGTTCATAGTGATTTAAACTCCATTAAATAGGAGATCAAAGGTGCAATCGATAGAATTCTTCGTTTAGAGTTGGGTCATGAGGTCATTTAAAAATCCAACATTTAAATAAAAAAGAAAGTTGAAAGCGATTTTCACACACAAGACGAAAAACTAAACAGCAAAGTAGAAAAAGTAATGTTTTTGGTGACCAAAATGAGAGGTGACTCTATCATCCGCAATGAGTTTAATGATAAAGAAATCAAATAACTGAAGAGGAATAACCTTGAAATGCGAGAAAGGATATAAACAACCTGGAAATTATTGCCCGGAATGGGGGAATGCATCAATCTCATAATGTCACTCATCTACGATGCAGAATACCAACATTCTCGCATTATTATGGATAGCCTTCCTCAGCTGTCAAAAGACTCATAAAAATTTAATACTTGCTGTGAAGGGGTTCTTTATGAGTTCAAGGACAAAAAGAAGCCAGGCAGCATTTTCTACCGGCATAGTGAGATGAAAAAAACTGATATAGTCAAGGCTACTTTTAATGCTTACATCCAAATCTGGGAAGAGATATATTAAATTGACCTAAAAAACAAACAGCATTTGCTCCCCAAGGGCTTTTACAAGAGAGCCGTCGAAAAACATCTTAAACAGCCAAACAAATCAAGCACTGAAAAAGAAATGCTGCCACTTGATAGGATGGTAAGCACTTCTGTCCAACTCAAGTCCACAGGAGTCATACCAGATATCAATAATAGACAATTTGAGTCCAATAATAGGCATCCATCATAATCCAATACCTAGTCCATGAACAGTTCATTCCACATCCGCAAGAAAAGAACAACTATTGTGGCTCGAGAGAAAGATGAGTCACTCAGTGAACAGATGAATCAAATTAGAGAGTGAGTTAGTTCCTCTTTTTATTATTGCACAATATAAATATAGCAATTTATTGAATTAGCAGCCTATTATTAAGTTTGAATAGATTAGCATCAATTCATCAATCAATCTGAGTCCTGCTTCTGACTAAGGTATCGGGCTAAGTCATCATATTTTGAATTATCCATCTTTCGATACTTCTCTGCCAAAAGGTATAAGTTCACTGACCCTGAACTATCCCCTGTTGCGATGGCTGATCCCTCATTATTCCAGTGACACTTATTCTGTGCGCAACGATTTACTTTTTCATGAGCAATTGGTAACTCCAGATCTCGCGTCAAGTCAAACACGTCCAAGTACCCGTCATTGTTGACAGTCGCAAACAGACTAGGATTGGTAGGATGCCAGCTAACATCGTAAATGTAATCTTCCGCATATTCAAAAGTTCGTAGAGACTCTTTGCCTTCAGGAGTCCAGAGTTTAACTGTCCAGTCAAAGGAACTTGTGAGGACTAGTCCATTGAGAGCATCAAACTCTGAGGGGCGGTTGACTGATACTCCACTGATTGGTCCATTGTGTTCATCAAACATAGCAATCTTCTCTGAACCTTTATTATGGAGAGCATTCTTATAAAGGACTCCGTTAAGGGAGCCTATATAATAGTTGTTTGCATCTGCCTGAGGGAATTAACAGCAAGTAATTGTAATATCGTGAACTTCTTATTTGGCTGTACGGTCGAGAATTGAGGTGGTTGCCGATGGAATAGAAGTGATCGAGGAGTCAGGACGCTGAGGGCGATTTATACTGTGAGGTGTTCCTGTGGCTGGCTTCGACTGAGATCGTTGCGAACGATTTGCAGTGAGTCTGTTCATGCGTGTGGGCTTGCTGAACTGTTTGATATCCCACATACACATCATTCCGTCATTTGAGAAAGAGACCACATTGTTAGCAATTTGAGTTCCTACCACGTTTAGAGAGCACACAGGATACTTGTGAGCATCAGCTGAGATGCCTGACCTTTGCACTGGCATTGATTTCACTCGAATATCCCATAAAAGCAACTGTCCATTGTAGCAACCACCCAATACTGTAGAATTGGAAAAAGGGTAATATTTTGCAGAGGTCACTGCTGACTGGCAGAAACAGTAAAACTAAGCCCTATTTTTAAGAGCAGGATTCCAAAGCAATACAACTCCAACGTGATCCTTAATACTTCCTTATTAATTTTGACTGTAAGAGGCCAAGAATAAGTCATTGATTTGGGGAGACCAATCAATGTCTGTGACAACACGATTGTTAGTGTGGTTGGGGTCAGTGAAGGTTATTCCGTGAGCTAAAATATCGTGTCCACTCCTAAATTATTAAATATATACTTCTCCTTAGATTTCAGACCCTACTTGAGAAGCAATTCAATCATATCCCCATCCCCATGGTCTAACACCTTTTCCAGAAACTTTGAGGAACGGTTGAAAAAATCTGTAAAAATACGAGATTTAACAACTGAGTTGAGCTATTCAGCATTCAATTCTGCATCAAACAACCATTACGGTGAATTTCTTTCGGCTGTTCTTCTTTCTTACCATCTTCCCTTTTCCGTTGTTTGTGCTCACGAGGCTGCAATAAGTCAATCTCCTTTTCTTCTTCTTACTTTTCTTTAGCAGGGCGGCTGTCGAGAGAACGAGTCTCTAATGCACATTGAACTTCCATATCGTATGTTTCAGTCACTGTGCCTGAAACATGGATGTTTTCGCTTTTCTGGAGACTGTGCTCCTTTTTTTAAAGTCTAACTTCCGAGCGAACTGGTTCATTCACCTAACTGATCTGTCCAAGCCTATCTAGTCTTCTTTTTTTCATTCTATATTGTGGGCAACTTACTCTTAAAGTTTGATTCTGTTGGCATTGATTTGTGCGCTCATGTTTAAGCAATCAGTATTTATTATTATCAAATGAAAGATAAGAGCAAGTAAAAGGCCATCAGCAAAAACTCTTTCACCCTACTGCAAACATCCTAATGTCTGAAGGTGGATAAGACCAAAATTAACTTCTGCAAATATCCCATCTTTGCTTCATCTTTCAAACAGCTGGCCCTTGCTGCCGAACTATTAGACTATTTTGGAGAGCAACAGCGAAGAGAATTTCACATGCTCAAACTAAAAACTCGCGTGCTGCCATTTCCAAACAGTCAAAACTTCAACCTTGATAAGATTTTCACTGTTAAGGCAGTTGAAAACGGGGAAGAGGTGAACGAACTCTAAATTCCACTCAAGAACAGTGAGATAATCAATATCTTTATCAGAACAAGTATTCCCGAGCTGGAAATATCCACTGATATCAACGGAACTTTGGAACTACAAATAGACGAACTGTCACCGCTAACAATTGCTATCCAAAGTCGAGGAGAAGTTCCTCAGGTTGTCTGCCTTAAAGAACTGTAGGACAAGAGATCTGGAGTCAAGATCATTAAGATTCCAAGCAAAGGAGTCATGAAGATACCATTTAAGAACTGCTCTAATATAAATTTTTCATTTGAAGTCAAGCTTGTTGGCAGAGACCTGGATAAGCCAGATTCTGATGGAGTTCGCATTAACGTCCTTCCTAACCAGCCGCCGGAAGAAAAGATTAAAGGCAAGGAAACTAATATAAGGGTTTAGGCTAATTCTGCCTTTTGTGTTCACTTAGAACTGGAAATGCTACGAAAGGACAACCCAATCCGTATTGCACGTCGCATATTGGTATTGCAGGTGCAGGGTACCAAATTGCTGTTCCCTTTCCCTCTGGAAATAATTATATCTGGCTGACTGATGCATATATTCATCTTTGCACTAATAAGATCAAAATTCAAATAAATTGCAGTAGTAACTGCGCAGCTCCTGCTTTAACTTATCTCCTATCTGTACTTTAAGCGATTGCTTTAGATCGGTGAGACGTTGATCGATTTGGGATTGCTACTATTCGAAGGAAATATAAGCAGTGCTGAAAGATCGTCCATCGATAGCCTTCCATTTTTCCATTTCTATCTCTGCAGCATCTTTAAGAATAATATTGGCCTCTTTAATTTATCGTTCTAATAAGGCTTATACTATCTTCTGAACTTCGGGAGACGCTTTGTTGATTAATTTTTTTGCTTAAGTCATATTTTTGGATTGGAAAAGATCCAGCAATCGGTCTGTTTGGTCTTTAATCTGTTTCAGTTCAGACAACTCTCTATGTGAGGGCTAACATACACTTGATAGCTTTTATTTAACCGCAACCGTAGCATTTCAAGGCGTTGTTTGCGTTAACTCTAGCCCTAACAAAGACACTTTTCGCAAAGAAGGCGATGAGTTTGTAACTATATTTTGATAATTGGGAGATTGTGAAGTTCGCATTTGTCTTTGGTTACTTCCTTCATATTTATAACAACTTATATCAATACTTCAAAATTGATTTTTATCAAATTGATCGCTTTTTATTAATGAAAGAAAGCTTTTCCTTGAAGATTGCAATAATCTATTACACTTATCAACTTAAAAAATAAATTTAATATTATACTGATCTATAGTATCAATATCAGTAATTTTATGTGCTAATAATTGCAATCAAGGAAGTCCAGCCGTTGAAGGGATAACTAAATGAACCTGTTCCATTTATATAGTTTTCATAAAAATAACCACTTTTTTACCAGTTCCCACACACTGTTCTCAGTAAATCGCCTCTTAATTTCTCATACAACTGTACCTATTAAGGATAGAAAAGTTTTAAACCTCGCAGAAACAAATAGTTAATATTAATCCAGACAGGACCCTTCCAATAGGCATCTAAATTAAAAAATTGGCACCTCTATTTTATAGGAAATGAATACTATGTTTAGAAATTGAAGTAAGGCCAGCACCTCCATCCAACTACTCCTTAATTGCAGCTATTGTAGCATTATACTCCTCGGAGTGATACTCTGGCACCCCGAAAGCAATCGGCAAGATAGAAGGGTATCCAAAATGTTCAGAATGCATAGTATTATTGGCAATGTCCTTATATAATTTACTTTTGATTTAAATAAAAAACTTAAAATTGTTTTTAATGAGCTCTAAATTAGCTATATACTCTGTGCTGCTTTACCCAAATATGTGACTGGCTTCTGCCATAAATTTTGTAAAGAAATACATCCACGACTGAAGATCTATATGTGCTTTGCAGTAAGTAGGGCGAGGAAAATCATCCATACCAGAAGTAAAAGAGGCCCCCATTTGATTAATGCTATCATGCCACCTAAAAAAATAATAGTTGCCTTCTTTTTGAGTTTATAAAAACCAATTATACCATCGTTTTAATTTTTGCCAGTACTCATTCTCAAATATTAGGATATTTAATCTGTTCTTACGTTTTAGATAATCTAAAGCTAAGATTAACGTCGGAGGGTTTCCATCTCGAACGTCTTTTTACATAAATCGAGGACAACTGCACAGGTACTCTCTTTCGGCTCCTCGATTTTGTTCTCGGGGTATCCATCCATCTGTTAGCATTGTATCAAGCCAGCTCTTTATCACCTTGACTACAAGGGCTTCATCTTTCCTAACTGCTACTTCACAATGAAATCCATCATCCCAAAGAAATCCCCAAGGAAATCTTTTTCGCGAGGGGCAAAAACTTAGAAGATGATTAGGCTCATTAGGAATATTAATTTGCCCCTTTTTGATATGTAATGCGCCGTATTCATAAGACAGCCCATCAAACACTTTTTCTGTAGCAGAGTTCGAGCAATTGCTATACTTGCTAATTTTTTAGGATGGAAGTTTTTTGAAAGGATATTATTAATAAGTTTTATTTATATCCTATGGATTTTTTAGTTAGGTAGAAGGTAATTCTTGGAGATTGACCTTGATTGACTTTAAAAATTATCTATCAAAATACTAAATCTCAATGATCAAACCAGTAAAGCTGCTGCTGTTCATATTAATGATATTATTTCGTCCACGCCAATGTAGTTGCTAAGAAAATTTCCAGTTTTGCCTTGCATCCCCCAAGCTTTAGTTTCTGATAAAAAGGCTAATTCCTTTTCGCCCACTCTGATCGAAGCTGATAATTTGGTCTTCATAAGTAAGATAAAAGACAAAGCTATTTATTTTTTCTGCACATTGACAAATAATTAAAAAATGATCCTTTCTTCTGAATATATCAATACTGTTCTAAACTTCACTATCAAAAGAATTTTCAATCTGCAATACAAGCATATATCTAAACTCTTCCTCACGACGTAGGAGGTAATATTTTGCAGAAGCATCTGTTAATGATATACCATTTATATTCAGCTTTTCGATGATTGCAGGGTTCCAACTCTATAAATTTTTAAAAAGGAAAATGGGGGTTGTCCCAATAACTTAGCCATAGTAGAAATGAGGAGTGATTGGATGGGGGTAAGAGACGCTATTTAGGTAGTGAGGATGATAACTACGCAACTATGATTAGAAGTGATATTGAGGAGGGCTATCTTCAAGTTTAAGTTAAGGTTTATTACTTTTCTATTAAACTGATTTGGCATGCTTTTTGAAGCAGAACATGGCTGATTAAGAATAAATCAGTAAAATACTTATGAAAGTTAGGCAATTTTTTATTTTTAGCATTCAGTATTTTCTGAATATTATAAATCAAAAATACAATGCATTGATTGATAATTATTTAGATTTGACGGGTTTAGAA
>Ga0302191_10000655_pt1 | contig 22313 bp, 19 predicted proteins | sample II_Bog_E3_1_FD_198775 | JGI IMG/M metagenome (GOLD analysis project Ga0302191, IMG submission 198775) | Peat permafrost microbial communities from Stordalen Mire near Abisko, Sweden - II_Bog_E3_1 | ecosystem: Environmental > Terrestrial > Soil > Wetlands > Peat | place: Sweden: Abisko...
CAACCTAGTATTATTTCTGAAGCTTGCGGTATTGAATATGAACTTTTTGTTGAACCGAATAATATAACAATTTCTGGAACATCTAAACTTCCATCTATCAATCAAGATAATATACTTTATTGGATGGAATTGCTGACACCAACGACTGGTAATGTTTTGGCGTACTATAATCATCCATATTGGGGAAAATATGCGGCCATCACTGAAAATTCATATGGAAAAGGTCATGCTTATTACGTAGGTACGTACTTAAATGAGCATGCTATTACTGAATTATATAAATATATTTTGAAATCTGCAAATCTTTGGACGTCTCGTCAAAATACGTCGTTTCCTATAATAAATAAAACGCTTTACACTTTAAATGGTGAAATGTTAGATTTCTATTTTAACTATTCGAATAATTCAAAAAAGGTGATATTTAATTCTTCTACAGGAACATCTTTATTTAATAAAAAGCAATTGTCGCAAGACGATGATTTTGAACTAGATCCATGGGACTTGCAAATATTTATTGTTAATGCTGTTCAAAATGCTTCTGAATGAAAAAAATATTTTTAGATATGAAAGGATTTTAAATATGGAAATAATTAAAAACATAAAAATGGAAGGTAAACATTTTTGGGGCTTTGCTTTTATTAACTTAACATATTTTTCTATTTGGTGCATTGTTGCTTGGTATTTAACTCTTTGGATGAGTGAAGTTGCTAATTTGGATAGTGGATTCTCAGGAATAGTATTTTCAACAATGGCAGCAGCCTCGTTAATTTTTCAGCCATTTTTAGGTATGATTTCAGATAAATTGCTATTTAGAAAAACTTTAATTCTAACGATTTCCATTTCAGCAATTTTTATTGGTCCATATTTCCAATGGGCATTTATTCCACTGTTAGGTATTAATAAATTTTTAGTGACCATATTTACAGGGATTTTTCTTGGTTTTGTTTTAAATGGTGGTTCCTCTGTTGTTGAGCAATATGTACAGCGATCTGCATTAGCTAATAAATTTGAATATGGTCATGCCAGAATGGGTGGTTCTGTTGCGGCAATGCTTTCTACATTAATAGCTGGGCGTTTATTTATTTGGCAACCATATGCTATATTTTGGGCAGGTTCATTTTTTGGTGTTATTATGACACTTATTCTTATATTTAGTGCAAAAGTTAATTTAGAAAATGCTTCTCTCGTTGGAGATACTTCTAATTGTATTGAAATTAAACAAGTTTTACAAGTTTTTAAATTAAAAAATTTTTGGGCTCTGTCTTTATTTTTTATGGGAAGTGCTGCTATTTATGATGTAGTTGATCAGCAGTTTATTGTTTTTTTTAGAACTTTTTTTGATACAACTGATCAAGCTACTTTAGTTTATAGTTATGTTGGTTCATTTAATAGTATACTCGAATTTATATTAATGATTCCTATGCCATATATTATTAACAAAATTGGAGCAAAAAATGGTTTGATTCTTGCCGGCTTTGTAGCTGCTGCTAGAACTATTGGGAGTGCGTTTGCACCAAATTGGTGGATTGTTATTTTATTCCGCTTATTGGCAGGATTAGAGATGCCCCTAATTCTTGTTTCAATTACAAAATATATTGCCGGAACATTTGATATGCGCTTATATGCAACAATATACATACTTTCTGCTAATTTTGCAAAACAAATATCAGTCTTTATTCTGTCTGCAATTGCTGGTAATTTGTATGATGTAATTGGATTTCAACGAGCTTATCTATTCATGGGAGTAGCTATATTAGCGATAACTTTCATTACTATGTTTACTCTCAAAAATGAAAAAGATTATGCGGATAATACAGTTATTTTAAAAAATGAGTATGATAATTAATAGCGATAATAAATACAATTACAATGGGCTGTCGCACGTTGATATGCTATCCCTATCGTAAGGTTGTTGTAGCAATTTGACATATGTCCGGGTTAAAAATAACGGTTCTATAATGAATGTTGAGGTAAGCAAAAAAACAAATAGCTTATTCCAACATATTTTTTTGCATAAAATAGATCATAAAGTGAATAACTCGGTTACAATTAAAGTTACCATACACTAACCGAAAGGAGTTATCACTTAACTGATACGAAATATAGTAACATATAGTATGGTCTTATTCATAAAAGTTCAATTTAAGTCCGTCTAAGGAATTGGTATAGTTTTCCACGAAACGATAGGAAAAGCGATAGGGTGCCGGAGGAACAGCTGTGATGAAGCAAATGAAGAGATGGTATTTTTATGAACGATTTAACTTTTCAATTCAATAACAAATTATCGATATCTTTATCAGTAATAATCTGTTTGAAAATGTTTAGAAATGTGGTATAATTTTTGATAAAGGACGCCTCTTTTCTGATCGTTTGTCTTAGCAACTACGATTTTACAGAAAATGTGTCCTTTTGTCTTTACTTTTTTGGTTAATCAACACTCGTGAAAATATTATAGTCTATTTTTGTCGTTAATTACAGTCTATTTACTATATACATTATGTTGATACAAACGAAAGAAAAAATAATGACAATTTGTGAGTTTTCAGATTTTACAGGAATAAGTATATTCCTCATAAGCCAGATTGAGAGGGGTCAGTCAAATGAGAAAAAACATAATTAGACTGGTACAAGAAGCGGATACCGAAGAAATTTTGAACATATATGGACCTTATATAAAAGAAACAGCGATAACTTTTGAATGTGAAACACCTTCGATTGATGAATTCAGAAATCGTATTAAGGAAATATCAGCGGACTATCCTTATATAGTTTACGTGTCAAATGAAAAAATTATTGGATATGCATATGCACATAAACAAATGGAACGAGCAGCATACCAGTGGAATGCCGAGTTGTCGGTTTATGTTGATAAATCTCACCTACGTTGTGGAATAGGCAAAACACTTTACAGTGTCCTTATCGAAATATTGAAGTTACAAAATGTCAGAAATATTTATGGTGGAGTGACATCTCCTAACGAAAACAGTGAAAGATTACATAAATATTTCGGGTTTAGAAAGTTAGGCGTATATCATAATACGGGATATAAATGTGAAACATGGCATGATGTTATGTGGTTTGAAAAGACGATTGGAGATTATAATCTCGAACCAAGGTCGTTTGTATCAATTAAAGAAATTGACACGAACATAATTACGCAAATCTGTCGAGAACAGATACTCCAGAATTGATAGTCTGTACGGAAGATGTGCTTGATGTTTGCGAGCGTTCTTATGATTCGAAGTTTTCGTTTATATGAAAGAGAAGTTTTGCCGGCTTGTAAAAGATGTTCATAGATCATGGGCTATGTGGACAGGTTAATCAATATTTCAAGACACTAGTTTTAAGATGATAAACTATAACTTATTCATTTGTACCATCTCAAAAGACCTTCTATCATTTTGTGGTAGGGGGTCTTTTTGTGTTTAAATTTAAAAAAATTCAAGTGGTTGATTTTTTTTGTAGATTTTGTAATTTTTCGATAATTGTTGTTGTACTTTTATTTGTCTTAACGATGATGAAAATAGTGTTGTTACCAGCTAATGTTCCAATAATTTCGGGCCATTCGACATAGTCAATCAAACAAGCAACTGCTTCTGCTGCACCAGGGATTGTGTGAATAACGATGATGTTTTCGCAAAAGTTCATAGATAAAATGGAATCTTGAAATATACGCAATCTTCCTTTGACGTAAGCATTGTGGGCTGGATCTGGTTTGCTTACATAACGATATCGTCCGTCGCCGAGAGGAATTTTCATAATCATCAAACGATTGATATCACGAGAAATAGTAGCTTGGGTTACATCGAATCCTTCTTGATGCAGTGCATCTAACAGTTCATCTTGCGTATTGATTTCTTGCGTGGCAATAATTTGTTTAATTTTTTCAAGCCGTACATTTTTCATAAAATCACGCTCTTTCTATTCTGCAACAATTGATATAAATTAAACTGAATTTCTTCTAATCATATATCCAGTGCTATATATTCGTCAATAAAATTATATACCATATAAGGTGTATAATACTATATCAGTTTATTTAAATATCATAGTTAAATAAAATGGATATTTAGAAATTGTGTTTTCGATAAATACTAATAATGGACGTAAACAGTGATATACAAGTGAATATTATGCAGCTGTATATTGATTTTTATTCTTTTGTATTATTTATCTACTGAAAAATATTAATTTTTTATTTGACAAAAACCTTTATGTTTAATATACTTCAATTGTAGTCACTACCTTGGTGGTTATTCATATTAAAGGACCATTGATAGCAAAGTGGCGGGAGTAAAAATTTTTATGAAAGGGAGTGTTTGCGGTGGTTTAAATAAGCATCATTGATTTTTATTGGAGATCCTAAGTTGTTTGGGACGATAGCTTGCCACTGGTTCATAGTTTAGCGTTTCTTTTATGGCTGGCTGTAAAGAAAATTCACAATGTTCCAAACTGCTAGGCATTAGAGGAGGGTAAACTATGGAAAATGCACTTTTGAAAAAAACTTTAAATGAATTACCATCAGCATATGCAGTACATAACGTATTGAATGTTACATCTGAAATCGGGCGATTAAAGACTGTTTTACTGCATAGACCCGGTCAAGAAATTGAAAATTTAACACCAGAACTTTTAGAAAGACTATTGTTTGACGATATTCCCTATCTAAAAGTGGCACGTGAAGAACATGATTATTTTGCAAATGTTTTAAGAAAAAATGGAGTGAAGGTTCTTTATCTTGAAACCCTTGCGGCAGAAGCCATTAAAGATCAGGCAGTAAAGACACAATTCATTAGTCAGTTTATTGATGAAGCGTCAGTTGAAAGTGAAAGTTTAAAAGCAGCATTGACAGAATATTTCAATAGCTTTTCTGATCAAGATTTAATAAATAAGATGATGGCGGGCATTCGGCGTGAAGAATTGAGAGATTTTCATCGCATATCGCTTTATGACCAAGTTAATAATTTATATCCGTTTATTTGTGACCCAATGCCAAACTTGTATTTTACGCGGGATCCATTCGCTACGGTTGGAAATGGTATTACGATGAATCATATGCGCACACAAACAAGGAATCGTGAAACTATTTTTGCCAAATATATCTTTAAAAATCATTTGCAATTCAAAGATGCTCAAATTCCATTTTGGTTTGATCGTGAGGAAGATACTTCATTAGAAGGCGGCGATGTCTTGGTTTTAAGTGATACGACGCTGGCAATTGGAATTTCGCAACGAACCGATGCGGCTTCAGTGGAGAAGGTTTGCCGAAGGTTGTTTCAAAATAATTCTAAATTTGAAACAGTCCTTGCTTTCCATATTCCATCGTCTAGAGCTTTTATGCATTTGGATACAGTGTTTACGATGGTTGATTACGATAAATTTACAATACACTCTGAAATTGAAGGACCGTTAACAGTTTATGAAATGACAAAACATAATGGTAAAAATGGATTAAAAATTAAGATAGAAAAACAAGATATGAAATTAGAAGACATTCTTAAAAAACATTTAGGCAGAGATATTACGCTTATTCGCTGTGGAAATGGCGACAAAATTGCTGGAGCAAGAGAACAGTGGAATGATGGGGCCAATACACTTGCAATTGCCCCTGGTGAAGTGGTTGTTTATTCGAGAAATCATGTTACGAATAAAGTACTTTCTGAAGAATATGGTGTCAAACTTCATATTATTCCTTCTTCTGAATTATCCAGAGGCAGAGGCGGCCCAAGATGTATGAGCATGCCGCTTTATCGTGAAAATTTGTAAATTATTTTAATAAAAGGAGATCCTAAAAATGGGCTTTAATTTAAGGAATCGCAGCTTTTTAACACTAATGGACTTTACACCAAAAGAAATTCAATACATGCTTGATTTGGCAAGAGACTTAAAGAGAGCAAAATATGCGGGAATAGAACAACAAAAATTACAAGGTAAAAAAATTGTTATTCTCTTTGAAAAAGATTCAACGCGTACAAGATGTTCTTTTGAAGTAGGGGCTTATGATCAAGGTGCATTACTTACGTACCTAGGTCCGACTGGCAGCCAAATTGGCAAAAAAGAATCCATTGCAGATACAGCTCGTGTTTTAGGACGTATGTATGATGGTATTGAATATCGTGGTTTTGACCAATCAATTGTTGAAGATTTAGCTAAATATTCAGGCGTACCGGTATGGAATGGTTTGACTGATGCGGATCATCCAACACAGGTTTTGGCAGATTTCTTAACGGCTCAGGAACATTTAAATAAACCATATGAAAAAATGGTATTTGCTTTTCTCGGAGATGGCAGAAATAATGTTGCGAATGCGCTGATGATTGGTTCCGCTAAAATGGGATTGGATTTCCGTATTGTTGCACCGAAAGAATTATGGCCAGATGAAGCTTTGCTTACAAAATGCAATGAAGTAGCTGCCGAAACAGGCGCTAAAATTACAGTGACTTCTGATATTGCTGCCGGTGTTAAAAATGCAGATGTTTTATATACGGATGTTTGGGTATCCATGGGGGAACCTGATGAGGTATGGGGCGCGAGAATTAAGCTTCTTGAACCATATAGAATTACAGCACAAATGATTAAAATGACAAAAAATGACAAAGTTATATTTGAACATTGTCTGCCAGCTTTCCATAATACAAAAACAAAAGTTGGTAAACAGATTTTTGAAAAATTCGGCTTAACTGAAATGGAAGTTACGGATGAAGTATTTGAAGGTAAACATTCGGTTGTGTTTGATGAAGCGGAAAATAGAATGCATACGATTAAGGCAATTATGGTTGCTACATTAGGCGCATAAGGTTCCGTTTTTTATTTAAAACTCAGTCATGCAACTACGGCATGACTGAGTAAATCATATATGAATCTCACATTGGTATTCGCTAGGCTAAGAGCAATTTATGATCCATTATGAATTACATCAACAGTTTTTTAGAGACATTCCGTTGATTTTGTTGTTTATTATGGTAGATAAATTCATAAGATAAATGAAACAGTAGAGCTGTTTTCACTTTAGCAATTAATTTCTTGTGAGGTTCATCTCATCATAAATATAACAAAATAAAATGATAAGGGAGATGCTCTCTTTGGCAAAAGATAATAAATTAGGTATATTCGCGTTAGGTGCAATGGTTGTAGGTTCAATGATCGGTGGCGGTGCGTTTGCGCTGCCAGCGGATATGGCAAAAGGTGCCGATGTAGGTGCGGTTTTGATCGGTTGGTTAATTACAGGTATTGGCATGATTGCTTTAGCACTTGTGTATCAGACGCTTTCATTAAGAAAACCTGAATTGAGTGGTGGGATTTATAGTTATGCCAAAGCAGGATTTGGTGATTATGTAGGTTTTATTTCAGCATGGGGTTATTGGTTTAGTGGACTGCTTGGTAACGTATCCTACGCAGTTATGTTATTTGGTGCTCTTGGTTATTTCTTTCCGGTTTTTGGCTCAGGAAATAATATCGTTTCGATTATTTGTGCATCCGCACTTATTTGGGGGCTGCAGATTTTAATTTTGCGCGGGGTTAAGGAAGCAGCATTTATCAATGTGCTTACAACCATTGCAAAATTAGTACCAATTTTTCTATTTATTATTGTTTGCATTGTATTTTTTAAAGTTGATACGTTTTCTTTTGACATTTGGGGTGCAGCGACTCCAACCTTGGGCGGTGTTGTTGATCAAGTTAAAAGTACAATGCTCGTTACCTTATGGGTATTCATTGGTATAGAAGGTGCCGTTGTTTTTTCGGGACGGGCACGGAATAAACAAGATGTTGGTAAAGCAACGGTCATCGGTTTGATTGGAACTTTATTAATATATGTCTTAATCTCAGTTCTTTCCTTAGGGGTTATGACACAAGGGGAGCTCTCGCAGCAAGCGACACCATCTATGGCATATGTTCTTGAATCTCTTGTTGGTGAAGTGGGCGCAGCTATCATCAATGCAGGTCTTGTAGTTTCTCTTTTTGGTGCACTTTTAGGTTGGTCTTTATTATCAGCTGAAGTACCCTTTGTTGCTGCTAAAGACGGCGTGTTTCCCAAAATATTTGCTAAAGAAAATAAAAATGGAGCCCCCATTGTTTCTTTAACGATCACGAATATTTTAGTACAGATTTCACTGCTCTTAACTTTGTTTGCCAGCAGCACGTATCAGGCACTGTATTCGATTGCTAGTTCAGCTATTTTGGTACCTTATTTATTAAGTGCCTTATATGGTCTCAAACTGGCAATTACGAAAGAGACATATGATGTGAATCCTCAAGGACATATAAAAGATTTGTTTTTAGGTACGTTATCTACTATTTATGCAACTTGGCTGGTATATGCAGCAGGTTTACAATATCTTTTACTCATTACGATTCTTTATGCGGTTGGAGTTATTGTTTTTGTAAAAGCAAAAAAAGAAAAAGAACAGAAGATTTTCAAGGAATATGAAGCGGTACTGGCACTCTTATTTATAGTTTTTGGCGTTGTTGCAATAGGCTTAATGTCTACTGGGTCATTAGGGTAATAGAAAAAGTGAGTTATATTCGAAAAGTAGTATATTTAAAAAGGAGGCAGATAATTATGCGAGCAATTATAGCGTTGGGCGGAAATGCTTTACAAGCGCAAGGGTATCCAGCTACAGCCGAATGTCAATTACAAACAATTAAAGATACAGCTATTTATTTAGCTAATATGATTGAAAGTGATGTCCAGATTGTTATTGTACATGGTAATGGTCCACAAGTAGGTCGATTGGTTGTGCAAAATGAATGTGCAAAAAATTTAACGCCAGCTATGCCATTCGATGTTTGTGGGGCAATGAGCCAGGGCATGATAGGCTATCATATTCAACAAGCATTAGGTGAAGAATTGCATAAGCGTCATATTAAAAAATCGGTAATTACGCTTATTACACAAACTATTGTTGATAAAAATGATAAAGGTTTTCAAAATCCGACAAAACCAATCGGTCCATATTATAATGAAAAAGAAGCAAATACCTTGCGGGAAGAAAAAGGATATTCTATGATGGAAGATTCTGGTCGTGGTTATAGACGTGTAGTGGCTTCGCCAAATCCTTTAAAAATTGTTGAAATTGATACAATTAAAAAATTGGTCAATGATGGTGCAATCGTAATTTCTACGGGTGGTGGTGGAATTCCTGTTATTGAATTAGCGGATGAAACTTTAGAAGGTGTGACGGCGGTTATTGATAAGGACTTGGCTTCAGCGAAGCTGGCTGACGAGCTGCAGGCTGATCAACTTGTTATTTTAACGGCTGTTGATAATGTTGCCATTAATTTTGGTAAATCAAATCAAAAAAACTTGGATAGTTTGACAGTAAAAGAAGCACAACAATATATGAAAGAAGGTCAGTTTGGAACAGGTAGTATGCTTCCCAAAATACAGGCAGCAATCAATTTTGTCACAGCCAATCCTGGGAAAAAAGCAGTAGTTGCATCACTGAAAAATGCAAAAGATGCATTACGTGGCTGCTCTGGTACGGTTATTGTAGCTTGAATAAAAAGTCAAATTTTGAATGACTATGCTGTTTAAAACCAAATATATATTATATAATGAAGTAACTCGGTATTTTATCTGATACCGAGTTACTTTTTTGTTGTGCACCGACATGCGTGAAAATCAGTTGTTTACACGTAATTCATGTTAGTTTGTCTCACGAATTCGGATGTTTCTAGATTTTTTTATGTAGGCATTATTTTTAATTATGATCATCTTTTGCAATTACTAATATTTATACATTATGGCGCACGTTTCGTTATACCTAATCAAAACAGATATCGTAATTGCTATGCTGAATTTACGGATTTGTATAATGTCAGGTATTATATCGTATAGTGAGGTATATGTAAAAATATTTCGCTTTTTAATATATGTAATATTTATACGCTTTTAATTGCATTTTTTTTCAGGAAATCATATAATTATATAATATATAACACGTGTGTTGATTATCCCCCAATAATGACACACTAGGTACTATTTATATAAAGTCGTAAATTTACGGATTACGAAAGCAAGAACATTCACATAATTACGTAGTATATGCAATCTTTTTGTTAAGAATCTACAGCTATAATGAATGTATTCTTTTGAAGCAGCTATAAATACTTTGATGGTAAAATATAGTTACTCAACAAGCGTGAATATATAAGTTATATTTTGGTGTTGTATTTATAAAATCAAAATAGAACGGTTAATGAGCTTGTTAATTTTAATACAGAGAGAAGTTTTAGGATGAATGATAAACAAATAAATGTGGTTAACGAATTAATGAAAGTTGGTCTTACAAAGTATGAGGCTACGGTATATGTGACATTGTTAGAAAATCCAAGCATTACTGCATATGAAATCAGTAAACGATCCAATGTTCCACAGTCGAAGATTTATTCTACCGTAAAGGCGCTTATGGGCAAAAATTTCATTAATTTAATCGATCAAATGTCACCCAAAAAGTATGTTGCTATTCCGTTAGAGGATCTTTTGGAAAATTATAAAAAAGAAACAGACTCGCGCATCAAATATATCAAAGAAAATGCAAAAAACATGAATACGGGTCGAGAGTATGATTATTTTTTACATTTTTATGGTACGGATAAGATTTTTGCTAAACTTCGCGAGATGATTCAAAATGCTGAGAAAAGCATCTATTTAGATATTTGGGCAGAAGATTATGAACTGCTTTATAGTGATCTGGCAGCCGCTGCGAAACGTGGCGTTACTATTGTTTGTGTTGCTTATGGTCCGGTGCATAAAGAATTAGGTCAAATGTATTATCATGAGATGCCTGGGATGGAAGAAGATGCTTGCAAAAATGGACGCTGGCTATCGCTTGTTGTAGACTATTCGCAGTGCCTGTTTGCTATTTTAAAGAGTCTAGATAGTTGTGGTGTTTGGACACAGAATAAGGCATTTATGCTTGTTACAGAATGCTTTATTACACATGATATTTTAATTGCAGAAATTTACGGGAAATTTAGACCAATGTTAAATGAAGCCTTTGGACCGAATCTTGAAAAAATAAGAGAAAATCTGCATATTGGATAATATTTATAATTTATCGGAATCAAAAGGGAGTGAGAATACATGGCGATCAAAAGATGCTGGGAAAGGGGATTTCTGAAGCGGCTTTTTATGTTAAAAGACGGTTTAGTGGATTGGATTGATCTTTAACCCGAAAAATAGAAAATTTGCAGTGGTTATCTTCTGTGAAAAAATTTGTCTCAAAATGCGTTCTTTCTGTATTCTGTTTTTTTGTGCTCGCAGCGGTTCTTGCAGTCTTTTCTTTGATACAAGTAGAAAGTGTTATCCTACTAGTTCGGAAATAATAAGGGTTTGTTGATGCTGCTTAGCTGAAATTTGAAATTCATACAAATATGTTTTATGTTCCCCTAGACTTCGCTTTAGGGGAGTTTTTATTCTTTGCGGGAAGCGGGATGAAATAGAGGATTTTGAGGGAGTATATGGAAATTTATAAAAGTCATACGTTGATGATTACTTAACTGATACGAAATATAGTAATATCTAATATGACCTTACACCGGAGAGTCATAAGAATGCATTGAAGGCAATGCGCAGCTGCCAGATAACGATTGTATAAGTGTACATCGTTTAATTTAATCGGATAAAAAGGGGCTATTAAAATGTACAGTTTTAAAAATGATTATAGTGAAAGTGCTCATCCAAATATTTTGAAAGCTATTATTGATGCAGGCGTAGAGCAAAATGATGGGTATGGCATGGATTCTCATTGTGAGAATGCCAAGTCGTTGATTAGAAAGACAATCCAATGTGAAAACGTCGATATCCATTTTATACAGGGCGGGACGATTGCGAATTTAACGTTTATTTCTTATGCATTGAAACCTTATCAGGCTGTTATTTCAGCGGATGTCGGTCATATTAATATTCATGAAACAGGAGCGATAGAAGCGAGTGGACACAAAATTCTTGATATTACAACTCCTGATGGAAAATTAACGCCGGAATTAATTCAACCTGTTCTTGATCAACATCAAGATGAACATTGGGTACAGCCCAAGATGGTCTTCATTTCCAATCCAACCGAAGTGGGAACCATATATTGTAAATCTGAGCTCGAAAGACTTTCAAAGTATTGCAAAAAAAATAATATGTTACTTTATTTAGATGGTGCCAGATTAGCTATGAGTCTAACCGCTCAAGAAAATGATATTGCAATTACTGATTTGCCAAAACTTGTTGATGCATTTTATATTGGCGGAACAAAGGTGGGAGCTTTGTTTGGTGAGGCTTTAATTCTTATTAATGATCTTCTTAAACAAGATTTTCGGTTTAATATGAAGCAGCGAGGCGCAATTATGGCAAAAGGCTGGCTTCTCGGTATGCAGTTTGAAGAACTATTCAAAGATGACTTATATTTTAAATTGGGATTACACGCAAACAATATGGCTTCTTTGTTGAAAAATATTTTTGAGAAAGCAGGCTTTACTTTTCTTGTTGAAGCACAATCCAATCAACTATTTCCAATACTTCCTAATTGGTTAATGGAAAAAATATCGCAAAAATATAGTACATCTATATGGAGTAAGCCAGACAATGACCATACCTGTGTCCGTTTTTGTACATCATGGGCGACGAAGAAAGCGGATATTATTTCTTTCGAAAAAGATTTTTATAAAATAATACATGAAGGTGCTCACACTTTGGATGGGGTATAATTAGGTTCGCAAAAGTGCATCGAAGAAACTTATTAAGAAAACAAAAAGTTACTACACGTGTGGAAAGTATTACCTTGCCGCCAGAATACAAAAACAAGTATTACATGATTGAGGCAGGTGATCCGGAATTTGCAACGGAGATATCGGGAAATATTGAGTGCGATTTTAAATAAAGATGAATATATTACAGGAAATGAATTGGCTGGACTCTGTAATATCAGCATTCGGACAATAAGACAAGATATTAAAGAAATCAATATTTTGTTAAGAAAATATAATATGGAGATTCATTCTAGTGTCAAAAAAGGATATTTTCTCAATAAAGAAAATAAAACTCGTCTGAAGAAAGATAATATTATAAGGAAAGTATTGGATTATGAATATATAATGGAAACCCCTGATTTGCCTATGGACAGGCAAGTATATATATTGTTGAAATTGGCAGCTAAAGAGCATATTGTTGTAGAAGAATTGTCCGAAGCATTATATGTATCGGCAGCCACGATCAACAATGACATTCTCTGTATCAATAAATGGTTGAAGAAAGATTTGAATTTGGGAATAAGTTATTCTTTAAATAAGGGCATCACACTTAAGGCAGCTGAAAATGAAAAAAGAAATATGATCAGCTGGATTTTATCTATAAAGACAAATATAAGTACGATTGCAAAGTATTGGAATTATTTATTTGAAGAAAAAGATGTTATAACGAAAGCCCGCAGTATTTATCATATTGTGAGTGCAGAAACTAAAAAACGAGACTATTATTTATCGGGGCATAGTGCACAATTACTATGCTATGAAATATTAGTTGCGGTGAAGCGGTTCCAGTTAGGTTTCTATTTAAATGATGCAGACTATATACACGATGAGCTTATGCCAGTAATACGTGATATGCGTGAAAAACTAGAGAAAGAATTAGACGTAAATTTAGCAGATATAGAATGGCTAAATTTGCAGCGATATTTTAAATCAAAGCAATTTCTGAGCGGCACTAATATTGTAAACCTTGAAACAGCAGAAGCTGTTTATGTGATAAACGAGTTTTTGCACCTTTTGCATGATAAATTTAAGTTGGATTTAACCTTAAGTACAGATCATAGATATAAGCTGCTTTTATATGTCGCACCGATGATTCATCGTTTAAGATACAGACACTGCATAGCAAATAAGATAAGCGAAAATCTTATAAAGCGCTATAAAACAGAATTTAAGATGACGCTGTTACTGGCAAAGATTATAAAAATGCAATTGAACTTGAATATGGAGTTAAATGAGCTAACCGATGTAACCATTCATTTAGTATCAATGTGTGGCTACATCGGAAAATATAAGTTAAGTACGGTTCTTGTTTGTGATTATGATGAGAGTGTAGTGAGTTTTATTAAATATAGGATAAAAAATTGCTTTGGCGAAAAAATAGAAATATGCAGAGTTTATGATTATCAGGAATTTATGTTTGAGCATGAGGAAAATCTTAAAATGGTGGAGTTTGTAATTTCCACATCAACGATAGCCGATATCACAAATCTTCCTTTTGTGCGAATAAACCCTGAGGTTGAACAAAATGACATCGATATGATTTCAGAATATCTTGAAAATCATAAAAGCAAACTATAAAAATGAAGCCTATAGCCTAGAATGATTACCGATTTCTAGATTATAGGCTTCATTTTATTCAGACTCAAATATTAAGCTAAGGTATTGCACCTCTTGTGGTGAAATACCTTAACTTGTAGAATGTGTATTTCAGTGATTATAATAAAGAAAAGGTATAAAATTATGGAGGAATGAAGATGTATAAACTCATAGCCATAGATATGGACGGAACGCTTTTAACAGAAGATAAGAAAATTACGACGAAAACGAAAGACGCGATCAAAACGGCCAGCAATTTAGGTGTAAAAATCGTTTTGACAACAGGGCGTAAGAGTTATATCAAAGGTATAGGCGTTTAATGCAAGTACGTTATTTTGATCGATGAAAAAGAGAGTAGGGATTTATATGAAATTAGGTATTATTGGTTCCGGTATGATCGTGAAGGAACTTTTGTCAATTACAGACCTTTTAAAGAATGTAGAATTGGAAGCTATTTGCGGTACCGTAAGAAGCAAAGAGAAAGTTGATGGACTGAAAAATGAGTATGGAATTAAACATGCCGTATATAGTTATGCTGAACTATTAAATATGGACGTAAATACTGTTTACATTGGTTTGCCCAATAATTTGCATTTTTCATTCGCAAAGGAAGCATTGGAAGCAGGCAAAAATGTTATTATTGAGAAACCGTTTACATCAAATTACCAAGAAGCGGTAATATTGAGCCTATTAGCTAGAGAAAAACGGTTGTTTATATTCGAGGCAATTACGAACCAATATTTGCCTAATTATAATAAAATAAAAGAATTTTTGCCTACGCTGGGTAATATGAAAATTATTCAATGTAACTATTCTCAATACTCTTCAAGATATGACAGTTTTAAAGAAGGAAAAAGTCTACCTGCTTTTGACCCTGAATTTTCCGGCGGTGCATTAATGGATTTGAATATATATAATATTCATTATATAGTCGGGTTATTTGGAAAACCGAAGAACGTGGAATATTATCCTAATATTGAAAGAGGGATCGATACGTCAGGAATATTAATATTGGATTATGAGACCTTTAAATGTACTTGTATTGGGGCAAAGGATTGTAAAGCTCCCATTGCCAATAATATTCAAGGCGACAAGGGTTGCATCTACCAAAATACACCGACTAATATTTGCATGAATTTTGAAGTCTTAATGAACGATGGAACAAACTTTTTCGTAAATGAAAATAACTATGAGCACCGTATGGTAAATGAATTTCTTGAATTTGAAGATATGATTGCAAATAATCAGTTAGAAAAATGCTATAAAAGGTTAGAACACAGTTTGACTGTTTGTGAAGTACAAACCATTGCAAGAAAAAAAGCAAATATTGTATTTCCAGCAGATTTTGATAGAATGTAAGGATATGTTAAACGGAATAGGGGGCAGGAGAGTTCTATCATAAGAGAGAATTCCTTGGTAAACAGCAATAGATGAGAGAGGATAAAAAGATGGAAAATAAAACGTTGATGACAGATTTTTATGAATTGACCATGGCGCAGACTTATTTTGATCAGGGGGAAAAAGATAAGAAGGTCTATTTTGATGTTTTTTTTAGGGAAAGCCCTTTTCATGGAGGTTATGCCATAGCTGGAGGCCTGGATGATCTGGTTGAATATATTAAAAATTTTTATATTTCCGAGGATGATATAGCCTATTTAAGAAGTCTGGGAAATTTTACGGAAGATTTTCTTTCCTATTTGAAAGAATTAAAATTTAGAGGTGACATCTATTCAGTCGAAGATGGAACACCGGTATTCCCGAATGAGCCTGTCATTACAGTGAGGGCAAATGTGATAGAAGCACAATTCATTGAGACGGCTTTACTTGCTAATTTTAATCATGCAACTTTAGTTACAACAGCAGCGAAAAGAATTACCACGGCGGCAAATGGAATTCCAGTTATGGAATTTGGTGCCAGAAGAGCACGGGGAATTGATTCAGCAATTGAAGCCAGTAAATACGCTTATGTCGGGGGATGCATTGGAACAAGCAATGTGCTTGCAGCAAAAATGTATGATATCCCAGTATTGGGAACCATGGCACACAGCATGATCTGCGATGCTGACAATGAGTATGAAGCATTTGTTGCTTATGCAAAAAGTAATCCAAATAACTGTGTTTTTCTTGTAGATACGTTTGACACTTTAAAAAGTGGAATTCCCAATGCTATAAAAGTGGCAAATGACTATCTGATTCCGAATAACTATCCGTTTAAGGGGATCCGAATCGACAGCGGGGACTTAGCCTATCTGTCAAAGAAGGCAAGAAAATTATTGGACGATGCAGGATATACAGATACAGGCATCTGTTTATCCAACGGTCTTAATGAAAATACGATTAAATCTCTCATTGATCAGGGAGCCTATATCAATTCCATTGGTTGTGGAGATAATATTGCAGCTTCACTGGAAAGAATTGGTGGTGTATATAAATTGGTAGCAGTAGAAAAAGAAGCTAAGCTGATTCCGAAGATTAAGGTCACTAACGATATCATGAAAACAATTAATCCGGGATATAAAAAAATATATCGCTTTTATGATAAAAAGACAGGCTATGCCTTGGGAGATGTATTGGCACTGGCAGGTGAAGTGATTCCAGAAGATGGATATACATTAATAAGCCCCACGGAAGAATGGAAAAAAACCTATATATCCGGTTATGAAGTCAAAAATCTTCAGGTTCTTGTTTTCAAAAATGGAAAACAGGTTTATGAAGTACCAAGTATTCAAAAAAGGAAAGTGTACTGTGAAGAACAGTTTAGAACAATTTATCCAGAAATTAAGAGAAGTGTAAATCCCCATGAATATTATGTGGATTTGACCGAAAAATTGCTGGATTTAAAAAAGAAGTTAATTAGAAATTCAATGAATGTATAGTAGATAACCTAGTAACATAATAATATGTATGATTAATGTTGTAGTAGGTTTAAACTTTTTTAAGCTTTATTCGATTTGTAAATTCTTCATCCGTCATATTATATACGGCATCGAGCAGGGCAGCCCGGAAGGTTCCGGGACCAGAGGCACTTTCGGCAGCAAGTTCACCACTGATACCGAGGATGGTAATAGATAACAGGCAGCCGTTGAAAATATTTTGGTTAAAGATGCAAGCTGCAGTGAGTACGTTGAGCATGCATCCAGTGCCTGTTATAGTAGTGAGCCCTGCCGTGCCATTGTTGCCGAGAAAGGTAGTGGTTCCATCGGTTATAATGTCGGTTGGACCACTTGCCATGATTACTGCTTTGTTTTTGCGGGACAGTGTCTGTAGCATGGTGATTATGCTTGGGGAAAGCGTATCGCCTGATCCAACATCAATACCGCAGGCATTATTACTAAGACCAGCGAGAGCTTTTAGCTCGGAAAGGTTTCCTTTAAGCACATTTGGCTGACACATAGCGATAAATTTTTTGGCGAATTCCAGGCGAAAGTCACTGCAGGCAATGCCAACAAGGTCGATGATGGAGGGAATTGATTTCTCATGGGCAACTTTGCCGGAGATTAGCATAGATTCAAGGCGGGCATCCGTGACATTGCCGAGATTTACGGCCAAGGCAGCAGCAGCTGCTGTAATCTGAGCAACTTCGGCAGGATGCTCAGCCATGATTGGTCTGGCACCAGCTGCAAGTACGATATTTGCGCAATCATTGATCGAGATGGGATTGGTAAGGCAGTGAATGAGTGGACCGACAAGACGGATTTTGTGTTTTAGACTGAGAAGATCGTCTGTGAGAGTTGTTTTATTTATCATAGATTTTCGCTCCTAGTTTTTGCTGCATTGTCTTGAGCATACCGTTTTTACGCATCGCAATGAGAAAGAAGTAGGCAATTGTGCCGCCAATCAGTGTGCCGGAGATGAAAAGTGGTACATAGAACATCCAAGTGAGTTCGGTTTTTCCATAGAGCAAAGCCATAACCGGATAAGATACAATGGCACCGATGAGACCGGTGCCGATGACTTCACCGAGAACAGCGCAGATGAGCTTGCCACCCGATGCCCGATAGAGCAGTCCGGATAAGACGGCTCCAAATACAGCACCTGTCAGTGCTAATGGCGGAATCCCCATAAGCAGCATACGCAGCAGTCCAATCGTGGTTGCGCATAGAAGTGCATACCATGGTCCGAGTAGTACAGCACAGGTAATGTTGATAAAATGTGCCATTGGACACATACCTTCGATTCGAAGAATGGGTGAGATAACGACGCCAAGTGCAACCAGCATCGATAGTACAATAAGCTTAAAAAGATGTGCGTTTCTTTGCATAAAAAATACCCCTTTGATAATAAAGTTTTGAAAAACAGAAAAGCCGCTGTCCGAAAGTTCCGGCAGCGACTGTATATTGTCAAAAAGAATCGTATTCACCAAAACAAAAATAGCAAGCCCTACAGAACATTCCAGCAGGTCGGTCGAAGCTGAAGCTTCCTCTCAGCCCGAAACACGGACTCCCTCGCTATTTAGTTGTTTGTTGTAAACTGACGGACGCTCCTCCGTCAGCTGATGGGAATAAGCTTTATCTCTTTTATTATATCGATTTCAACAATGAATGCAAGAGGAAATATCCAGAGAAAATGAATTAACAGCTAAACGTTCATTTTTTTACTTTTCTGATACTGATATTTTTGATAGAATGATGAATAGGATTGATGGTAAATTTTTCTTTTAGCGTAGTCTGCGCTAGTCTATGACTTCAATATAACAAGAGGGTGGAAAATGAATTTTAATGTTCAGTCTATAAGCTGGGATAATGAAAAAAGAATAAATAGAGCAAAGGTCATTGCAGCAGAAATAGCTTCTGCCACTGAACTTGAAAAGTCTTATAGTGCTTTAGAATTTGGTTGTGGAACGGGTCTTGTTAGTTTTAATCTTTATGACAAGCTTAAAAATATAGTTTGCATTGATACATCAAAAGGTATGATCGATATATTAAACACAAAAATCAAACAGCATTAAAGCAAATTCTTGTAAAACTTGGCTACAAAGGGTTACGTTCGAATACGTTTTACAAAGATGTAAAAAATATTGAGGGAGTTATATTGAACTATTCATTATTTATTATGATTGGGAGAAAGCTATAAGGTAAGCGTATAATAAAAAGTTACCTCATGGCGAAACCTATTGAAGAATTTGCGGCGACGCTTAAAGAGCGGTTAATGTAAGTAGATGAATCCGAAAATGAAAAATAAAATAGTGTGTGACTTAAAAGGCTGTATTCAAGATATTTGAGTACAGCCTTTAAATAAATTTTTCTTATGGCTAAGGGCGTGAGATGACAAAATAGATTTTGGCAAAAGGTGAAAGGGTTATTGGTACGGTTTGCAATGCGAAAAAAATCAAGGGCCTTATGGAGAAGTATCCGCATAGGGCGAATTACTTCAAACTTATCGCTATTTAGCAAACTTGGCGAAGTGCCTGAGGTGCGAATCGAGGTAAAAAAAGAAACAAATTTCTTGACTTAGAGTTAACTGCAGGTTGTACACTAAAAAGAAACATGTAATATCAAATAAATGAGGAGGGATGTTTTAAATGGGGATTTCAAGACGTGAGATTGGAATGCAATGCTCACGAAAGACTTGCTTATGGAAAATATGGCGGATTCTGGTAAAGCAGTTGTTGATTATTTCGGTAAACATATCATTTACCTCAACGTTCTACGCCGTATGTCGGTAGATTGTGACTGTGCCGGTGTGCGTGCGGCAGAGCCAACAATTTCCGATATCGGCATTTTGGCATCGACAGACATACTGGCAATTGATCAGGCATCTGTAGATATGGTCTATGAAAAACCGGCAAGAGAGAAACATGATCTTGTGGAACGTATTGAATCCCGTCATGGGCTGCATCAGTTGGATGCTATGCGTGAACTGAAAATGGGTAATGATAAATATGAATTGATTTCGCTGGACTAACTTTGTGTAAGCAAAATAGATGTCATAGCAAGGATTAATCAAGTGCAAGCTGCACTGTTAGTTTTGAGGTATAAATGGATAGAGAAACGGACGTGATGATATGCAGGTAAGGCAACGAATTGGTATTATGGGTGGAACATTCGACCCGATTCATATGGGGCATTTGGTGACAGCCGATGCGGCTCGAATGGAATATCGACTGGATAAAGTGGTATTAATTCCAGACACTTGTCCGCCGCATAAACAGCAGATGGTCGTCACGTCGATTCAGCATCGTTATAGGATGGCACTGCTGGCGACAGATTCCAATCTTTATTTTAATGTGTCACCTCCCGTGGAAATCAATGGTCCAGGTCCATCCTACACCATCGACACAGTTAAAGCTTCGAAAAAAAACTATGATGAGAATACGGAAATCTATCTGATTATTGGGTCTGACCTCATTCGAAGTTTGCCAAGTTGGTATGGTATTAACGAATTACTGTGTTTGTGCAAAGTGATAGTCGCGCCCCGCCAGGGATCAATTGGAGCCATCGAAGCGGTGATTCATCATTTCGGAGAAATGGGAAAGCGGCGAATTTGTCGGTTGAAAACTCCTGAGCTGGAGATATCTTCGACCGATATCAGAGAAAAAGTACGGGCGGGTAAGTCCATTCGATATATTGTACCGGAAAGCGTGGAACATTATATAGATAAGGAAAAATTGTATCGCAGTTACTAAATCTTAGTAGGCAGGTGTAGCATAGAAATTTTAGCGTTACGATAGATCTATAAATTGCAGGAAGTATAAATAAAGAGATTATAAAATAAATGAAGCTATTTACAAACGTGGATCAGAAAGGAAGACTTTATATGGAGATTGTGCAACAGAAACTTATAAAACTTAACACATTGCTGAAAAAGTTTGAAAGTGTAGCCATAGGTTTTTCTGGTGGTGTAGACAGTACATTCTTGGCTGCAGCGGCAGCCAGGGTTTTAGGTGAGAAAGCAGTGGCTGTTACGGCCTATTCACCAACATTACCAGAAAGTGAAAAGCAAGAAGCAGTGAAATTTGCTGAACAAATTGGAATTCGTCATGTTTTGTTGTCTATCAATGAACTTGATGATGAAAATTTTGTTGAAAACAATCCACAACGCTGTTATTTTTGCAAAAGAACACGTTTTGGTGAAATATCTAGATGGGCGAGTGATGCTGGTTATGATTGGGTGCTTGAGGGATCGAATGCCGATGATGTCGATGATTATCGGCCAGGAATGAAGGCAGTTGAAGAGCTTGCCATAGTTCGTTCACCACTTTTGGAAGCAGGACTGACGAAAAATGAAATTCGACAGTTATCGAAAAAATGGGGATTGCCGGCATGGAATAAACCTAGTGCGGCTTGTTTGTCATCACGTGTAGCTTACGGAGAGAAAATAACGGCAGAAAGATTGAGCCAAATTGAGCAGGCGGAAGAATTCATCAAGGGCTTTTGTACCGGACAAGTCAGGGTAAGACATCATGGTAATTTGGCGCGTATTGAAGTTGATGCCGAATATATTGCTTTTTTTAGTCAAATTGAAATCAGGCAAAAAGTTGTTGCACATCTAAAAAAACTTGGTTTTGCTTTTGTCACTCTAGATTTAATCGGTTATTGTACAGGAAGTATGAATGCTATGATCAAAGAATCTAAGTGAATTTATTTGCACCGTTTCGTCAATTACCTGTTGATTCAGTAATTTTGCGATTTGTTTATTTTGTTAATAAGAACTTAAAAAAAGGGAAAAGTTTACATGAAAAAAACTTTGATAATACAACTGTACCATGTACAGCCTGTGAACATTGCACACATTGATGTCCGAAGAATATTCCTATTCCAAAATATTTTACATTGTATAACAGTATTATGCGTACTACGGGGAGTTTTCTCGAGCCAGATGGTATACTATAATAATATTGCGATTAATCACCTGGATTCCCGGTCTTAATGTAACGAGGCTGGAGAACTAAATCCCATCGCCTCGTATAGTTCAATTTGGCGCTTGGTTACTTCGCTCGTGCGCAATTCGTGTCCTGGCTGTTCAAAGCATTCGAT